>Ga0257120_1000202_pt1 | contig 48081 bp, 45 predicted proteins | sample SI106_10metaG_FD_190153 | JGI IMG/M metagenome (GOLD analysis project Ga0257120, IMG submission 190153) | Marine microbial communities from Saanich Inlet, British Columbia, Canada - SI106_10 | ecosystem: Environmental > Aquatic > Marine > Inlet | place: Canada: British Columbia | collected...
CATAATTCTAGACTTTAGTGTTCTTTTAAAACAGGATGCAAATTTAATGTTTTTTATGGAGTAACAAAATAGTTTACCTCAAATTTTAAAGACTTTTTTCTGTTAAACAGAAGAAAAGCTTTTTTTGATGCTTTTAATTAGACAAAGCTTGAATTATATTAGGTTAACCCTCAAGCAAAATCATAATTTTAAAGCGTGTTTTTAAATTTCAAAAGCTAAAAAATACTTTTTAAAACTGCGCCGTAATTTTTGTATCCTCTCAACTGAATACATCTTTTAATTCAAGAATACATACTAATGAAAAGTACCCTTTAGAAAACTTCTTTATGAAGCAATTCCATCACCTTATGTACTGCTTTTTCAACTACGCGATCTCGGTGCCTACCCAAATGAAATTCGTAAGAAACTACACCGTTTTGTGAAGCCAATGCAATGTAAACTTTTCCAAGCTCGGCATCCGAATCACCTTTAGAAGGTCCAGCATTGCCTGTAGTAGCAACACCTATCGTTGCACCAAATCGTCCTCGAGCAGCTACTGCCATAGCTTCAGCAACCGGTGCACTCACCACTGAATAGCTGTCAATCAAGGATTGAGATACCCCTAAGAGGTTTACTTTAACTTCTGTAGCGTATGCAACTACTCCTCCTTTGAAATACGCAGAAGCGCCAGGAATTTGAGTGAAGCGATTGGCTATTTTTCCACCAGTACAACTTTCTGCAACTGCAAGAGTGTTGTTTGTTTTTATGAATTGCGCTTGAAGTTGTTCTTCGATAGAAGCTTCTTCTTCAAAGCCCATTATGATATCCCCGATCAGCGGATATAATTTTTCTATTTCTGCATCTATGCGTCGGTCGAGCAAGGCTTGATCTGTTCCTTTTCCGGACAAACGCAAACGAACTCTTCCTAAGTTCGGAAGATAAGCTAGTTTTATATCATCGGGCAATTCGTTTTCCCATTGCTCAATACGTTCGGCAATCACACTCTCGCCTAAACCATAAGTCAATAAGGTTTTGTGAATAATGTAGGGTCGTGTATAATGTTTTTGTAAAGCTGGAATCACTTCATTACTTACCAAAGCTTTCATTTCGAAAGGCACACCCGGCAGAGAAATAATTACACGATCTTCTGCTTCAAACCACATACCCGATGCAGTTCCGTGAAGATTGTTCAACACCTTAGCCTTTGAAGGAAGTAAAGCTTGTTTTCTGTTTTCGTCGTTTATTGGAGTAGGTACATACTTTGCAAACATCTCTTCGATACGTTCCAAAACAATTTCGTTTTTAACCAAAACATCATTAAAATAAGAACAAAGTGTGTGCTTGGTTAAATCGTCTTTGGTAGGGCCAAGCCCGCCTGTTAAGATAATAACCTGTGCTCTTTTCTGAGCGTCGTCCAAACAACTTTCAATATGTTCTTTCCGATCTGAAATAGAAGTTATTTGCCCAACTTCAATTCCTATTTTATTCAATTCCTTTGCAATAAAAACAGCATTGGTATTGACTATTTGACCGATAAGAATTTCATCACCGATACTAACAATTTCTGCGATCATATTTTATTTTACTTTAATAGAAAATAATTGACGCCCTTCTAGCGACCCTTCTAAAACGTCATTCTCCACTACTGGGCCAACTCCAGCTGGAGTTCCAGTAAAAATGATATCACCGATTTTTAGTGTAAAAAACTGGGAGACATAGGCAATCAATTCGTCTACTTTCCAGAGCATTAAAGCGGAAGAAGACTGTTGCACTACAGTTCCATTTTTAGTCATTTCAAACTGCAATTCATCGATGTGTGGAAGCTCGGATTTATTCACCCAATCACCTACTACTGCCGCTCCATCAAAAGCTTTGGCTTTTTCCCAAGGTAATCCTTTTGCTTTGAGTTTAGCTTGGAGATCACGTGCAGTAAAATCAATTCCCAAACCTATTTCATCGTAGTATTTATGAGCGAATTTCTGTTGAATATGTTTTCCTATTCTGTTAATTCGAACCAAAATCTCAACTTCATAATGCACATCATCTGAAAATGGAGGAATAAAGAAAGGCTGGTTTTTTAGTACTAAAGAAGTATCTGGCTTTAAAAAAACAACAGGATCTTCTGGACGTTCATTTGCCAATTCTTTGATGTGGTCTGTATAGTTGCGACCAATGCATATTATTTTCATAAATCAAGTTTATCTGAACTGGATAGAAAGCAGTTCGTTTTACTATTTAGCTCCATTAAACTTACTCAAACGTATAGCTGTTAGGACTTTTTTGGTGTAAAGAGGAAAATCAGCATTGAGTAACCATCCGAAATAACCCGGTTCTTTTTCCAGTACCTCATCTACTGTTTTACCTTTATGTTTTCCAAATGAAAAACATGCCACATCTTCTTTATTCAGAACAATAAAGCCAGCAACATCTAAAGAACGCTTGCGAGTAGAAAATTCGCTTAGGAAATCTAAGTTGTTTTCTAATTCATCATAACGCTCTACCTGAGCCAACAACACCTCATAGGTTGCATCGGTATCTGCCATGGCAGAGTGTGCATTGACTAACTCTTTATCACAATAAAACTTGAGTGCTGCACTTAGTGTGCGTTGCTCCATTTTATGGAAAATAGTTTGTACATCGATTGTCTTGTGGTTTTTAAGGTCAAAATCAACTTCTGCTCGCATAAATTCTTCTGCTATCAAAGGAATATCAAAGCGGTCAGAATTGAATCCAGCCCAATCGCAATCTTTCATGAAATCATAAATTTCTTTGGAAAGCGTTTTGAAGTTTGGAGCATCTTTAACTTGTTCGTTGGTAATTCCATGAACATCCGAAGCTCCTTTTGGAATGTGCATTTCGGGATTCACCAACCAGGTTTTACCTTCTTTGTTTCCATTAGGCAGTAATTTCAGAACCGCAATTTCTACGATTCGATCACTAACAACATTTACACCTGTAGTTTCAAGGTCAAAAAAGCATAGTGGTCGTTTGAGGTCAAGTCCCATAGTTCAGTATTTAAAAATCGATTGATGTATCCCATTGTTCCAGCGCATCGGCAACAGCTTTTACAAACTGTCCGCCCATAGCTCCGTTTATGATGCGGTGATCGTAGCTATGACAGAGGATCATTTTTCGGCGTATTCCAATAAAATCACCATTCGCCGTTTCGATTACGGCAGGCATTTTACGAATTACACCAATTGCCAAAATCCCTACTTGCGGTTGGTTGATGATGGGTATTCCTGTGATGGAACCAAAGTTTCCAACATTGGTAACCGTATAGGTCCCACCTTGCACTTCGTCGGGCGCTAATTCATTATTTCGAGCACGAATCGAAAGATCATTTACGGCTCTTGCTAAACCAACAAGGTTAAGATGGTCTGTATTCTTTATAACGGGTACTATTAGATTTCCATCGCCAAGAGCAGTGGCCATTCCAACGTTAATCACTTTCTTTTGGATGATTGTATTTTCACTTACAGAACTGTTGAGTAACGGAAATTCCTTGAGCGCCTGAACAACGGCAGCAATAAAGATAGGAGTAAACGTTAGCTTCTCTTGCTCTCGTTTTTGAAATTTTCCTTTCACACGTTCTCTCCAATCCCACAAATCCGTTACATCGACCTCAACAAAGGATTGAACATGAGCCGAAATTTTCCGACTATTGACCATATGATCAGAAATCATTTTACCCATACGGGTCATTTCGATGTGTTGGTCTTGCCCAGAAATTGATACTGGAGCGGGCTTAGGAACATCTATTTGCTTTTCTTCAATCTGAATTTCGCTTTGAACTGGAGCAATTGCTTGAACTGGAGCAGCTGTTCGTGTTTTTATGTATCCTAAAATATCTTTTTTAGTTACTCTTCCCTTATCACCTGTTCCTTGAATATTTTCCAATTCTTCTAAAGCAATTCCTTCTTCCTTGGCTATATTCTTTACCAAAGGGGAATAAAAACGTTTCGTATCGCTAGACGATATTGTAGGCGTTTGAACAGTTGATTGTGCTGAAGAAACTGCAGCTTCTATTACAGCTACTGGATCTTCTTTAGGGGTTTCTTTTACTTCTGGAAGCGGATCAGAAACAACTTCTTCTTCTTCAGAAGCTTCGTCCGTGCCTGCAATTTCAATAACGGCAATTACATCGCCAACTTGAGCGATTTCATTGACTTGAAATTTTTTCTCTAGAAGAATTCCTTCAACTTCCGATGGGACATCAGAATCGACCTTGTCCGTTGCAACTTCAACAATTGACTCATCAACTGCAATGGAATCACCCACATCTTTAAGCCAAGTAGTTAGCGTTGCTTCTGCAACACTCTCTCCCATCTTCGGTAATTTAAGCAGGTATTTACCCATAGTTTATAGCTTTTTAAAGTGGTACAAAGGTATCAAAATTCTTAGAGAGTTTTTCACAAAACATAAAGCTTCCTATCCTTGAAGTGAATCTTCATAGGGGATGCGTTTTAGAATACTGCGCCCTAGGGTAACTTCATCAGCATATTCCAACTCATCTCCAACAGGTATTCCGCGGGCGATGGTTGACACCAATACTTCAAAAGAAGTGAGCTGTTTATTGATATAAAAAATCGTGGTATCGCCTTCCATAGTGGCACTCAGAGCAAAAATAATTTCTTTAACCTTGCCTAATTTTACTTTTTCAACCAAAGATGTGATTGTTAAATCTTGAGGACCTATCCCATCAATCGGAGAAATAATACCATTCAGAACATGGTACTTCCCTTGAAATTGACCTGTGTTTTCTATGGCCATTACATCCCGAATATCTTCAACCACACAGATTTGGTCGTCTGTTCTTCTGGGATTTGCGCAGATTTCACAAACGGCTGTATCGGCAATATTGTGGCATTCAGAACAAAAAATAATCTCTGATCGAAACATACTCAATGCCGAAACAATTCCTTCTGTCTGCTCTTTGGGCTGCTTCAATAAATGTAAAACCAATCGCAGGGCTGTTCGCTTTCCAATCCCAGGTAATTGAGACATTTGATCAACGGCAAGTTCTAAAAGTTTTGAAGAAAAATCCATGAAGACAAAAATACAAAATAAACCGTCGAATAACTTTATTTTTTGAATTTGTGAATGCAAATTAAGAGCATTTTTTTTTGTTAAAAACACAAAGCAATTCATTTAAAAACTTTGATTGCTATTTCTTTTATACCTTTGGCGACTATGATAACACCCATATTCATTCTCACCCTTGTACTCTGTTATTTTTCAGTACTTATGCTGATCTCATATTTAACAAGTAAAGAAGATTCAAATAAGGAGTTTTTTACTGCCAACCGAAGTTCTTCTTGGTATTTAGTAGCCTTTGGGATGGTAGGAGCCTCACTTTCTGGAGTGACTTTCATCTCCGTACCGGGTTGGATTGAAGCTTCTCAATTCAGCTACTTCCAAGTCGTCTTAGGCTATATGGTGGGTTATTTTGTTGTGGCCTATGTATTGCTCCCCGTTTATTACAAAAATCAGGTAACCTCGATTTACCAATACCTTGATGTCCGTCTCGGAAAGAATAGCCATCGCGCTGGAGCCTTATTCTTTTTTATCTCCCGTGTTTTGGGCGCAGCTTTCCGTTTGTTTTTAGTTGCTATTGTGTTACAACAATTCATCTTCGACGCACTCCATGTGCCGTTTGAATTTACTGTGATTTTATCCATTGCACTGATATGGATCTATACCCAACGAGGAGGAATCAAAACCATTGTTTGGACCGATACATTGCAAACCAGTTTGATGATTTTAGCGGTCTTTTTGTCCATTCTGTATATCAATAAAGAACTTGGATGGAGTATGATGGATTTCTTAAAATCTGCTGAATTTGAACAATACAATTCAGTTTTAGTAACCGACTCTTTCTTGGTTCGAAATCATTTCTTTAAATCATTTATTGGAGGAATTTTCATCACCATTTGTATGACAGGGCTGGATCAAGACATGATGCAGAAAAACCTGAGTTGTCGGAATTTAAAGGATGCACAGAAGAACATGGTCGTTTTTAGTTTAGTTTTGGTTGTTGTTACTGGACTCTTTATGTTGCTAGGCGCTTTGCTTTATATATACGCTGGAAAAGAAGGTATTGCTCTTCCACTTATGGATGGTAATCCAAAAACTGATTTACTTTTCCCAGAAATTGCATTGAATGGAACCCTAGGTTTGGGGGTAGGAATTACCTTTATTTTAGGTCTAATTGCAGCAGCTTATAGTAGTGCTGACAGTGCACTCACCTCATTAACAACTTCCTTTTGTGTTGATTTTTTAGCCATAGAAAAACAAGATCCAGCAAAACAAAAAAGCCTCCGAAAGAAAACGCATATTGGAATGAGCTTTTTATTGATTCTGGTGGTTATCGCTTTTAAACACATCCTAAACACGAACGTAATCGATAGTCTCCTTACGGTTGCGGGATATACGTATGGGCCCTTATTGGGTTTATTTGCCTTTAGCATTTTCACAAAATACACCATCAAAGATCGGTATGTATGGTTTGTGGTGTTTGCTTCCGTTGGCCTTACAAGTTTTCTGGGTGGTATCGATGCGGCTGTTTTGGGCGGATATCAAGTAGGGTATGAATTGTTACCCCTGAATGGCTTATTTACATTCGTAGGTTTAATACTGATTCGTAGCAAGCAAAACTAAAGTACAAGACTGTTCGGTTTGAATACCAGCGTCTCGTAAACGCTTTTCAAATTCTACATTTTCTGTTCCTGGATTGAAAATTATTCGCCTTGGCTTTAGGGTCAATAAATAATCATAATAGCTTTCTTGTCGCGCAGGACCTAAATACAAGGTTACAGTATCTATGTCATTCCAAGAGACCTGATGTTCCGTATGAATTGATATACCCGCTAAGGCACCTTCTCGAAAACCTAAAGCATATACAGGATGATTTGCTGCTCTTAATTTGTATAAAGCTTTGTACGAATAGCGTTCTTCATTTGTAGAAGCGCCCAAGATTAGGGTAGTTTTGAGAGTTTGTTTCATTGCTACCAAACCATAATAGAACTTCCCCAAGTAAATCCACTACCAAATGCTGCGAGTACTACTTTAGAACCTTCTTCTATCTTGCCTTCTTCCCATGCTTCGGTCAAAGCAATTGGAATGGAAGCGGCTGTTGTGTTTCCGTAACGCATGATGTTGTTGTATACCTGATCATCGCTCAGTCCAAATTTCTTTTGGATGAACTGCGATATTCTTAAATTTGCCTGATGTGGAACCAGCATATCGATATCACTTGCTTGCCAGTTGTTCTTTTGCAAACCTTCGTTTATGACCTCTGAGAAGCGAACAACGGCATGTTTAAATACCACTTGACCGTTCATATAAGGGTAATAACTGAGATCATCGGGATCGTTTGCACTAATTATCTCGGGAACCCAACGATTGGTACTGGGTCCAATTAGAGAAAGTTCCTCGGCATAAGAGCCTTCCGAATAGATGTGTGAAGATAAAATCCCACGTTCCATATTGGTTTCTCGTGTAAGGATAGCCGCTCCAGCTCCATCCCCAAAAATAACAGATACGCCACGTCCTCTTGAAGTCATATCCAAACCACCAGAATGATTTTCAGCTCCAACGACCAATACATTTTTGTACATCCCAGTTTTGATGAACTGATCTGCTGTAGACAATGCGTATATAAAACCACTACATTGGTTTCGGATATCCATTGCTGGACAGGCTGGAATTCCTAATAAATCTTGAAGAACAACTCCAGATCCTGGGAAATAATAATCAGGGCTTAGGGTTGCAAAAAGGATTAAATCGAGGTCTTCAGCTGCCATATTAGCACGCTCCAAAGCAATTTTGGTTGCCTTTAATGCCATAGTAGCAGTCGTGTTTCCATCCCCTTTTTTGATGTGACGGCGTTCCTTTATTCCGGTTCGCTCGGTAATCCATTCGTCAGATGTATCCATCATTTTGGATAAATCTGCATTGGTTACAACATTTTCTGGGACATACTTTCCTAAGCCAATAATTCTCGAATTATACATAATCTAAATAGTAGTTAGTAGTACAAGTAAAGAATAATAGAATCTAATACAAAGGAATTAGATGAACTTTTTATAATTATTTACGACGATATCTGCTTTGAGGTCATGAAGTAAATTATAGAGACCAAAGAACGTGCGGTTGATGTACAGAAAATGTCTTGAACCGCGGTTTCCATTTAATTTCCGAATCTGCTCATCTTGAGAGAGGCGTTCACTCATCTGAGCCACTTTAGACCAAAAGCTTTCATCTGAAAAGTCAAAGGTGTCGTTGTGAAAAGGAAAGGTTAATACACCCAATAGCTCGTGGAATAAATCTGTAATATAGGCACTATCTTCGGCAGAATCGTCAGGTCTTAGAATTTCTAGTGTTGTAATTTTATCAATAAAAAAGTTGCGATCGTCAATCGCTTCTTTTTGTGCCAATTCAAAATAAGGAACATAGAAGTCCTCTGGAACTTCTTTTATACACCCAAAATCAATAGCGACTAAAGCCCCCGATTTGTCAACCAAAAAGTTCCCAGGATGTGGATCGGCATGCACACGTTTCAGAACGTGCATCTGATACATATAGAAATCCCATAGGGTTTGTCCTACTTGTTGCATTTGCTCAGGGTCATTGTTCCGAGCAGTATACTCTGACAAATGTATACCCTCCATCCAATCCATGGTTAGGATTTTATCACAAGAAAATTCTGGATAATAGTTTGGGAATTTAAGATTAGGAATCATCGAACAAGCTTCTGTAATTTCCTTACTTTGCTCCAATTCAAGCGTGTAGTTAGTTTCCTCTATGAGTTTTCCTTCTACTTCCTCAAAATATTTTTCAGAATCTTTTCCTCTGAGATTAAATAAACGTGTAGCAACGGGCTTAACCAAAGTGAGGTCAGAACTGATGCTATTCGCTACCCCAGGGTATTGAATTTTAACAGCCAGTTTTTTACCCTTATTTAAAGCTTTATGAACTTGACCAATACTTGCAGCGTTTACCGATTCGGCAGTAAAGGTGTCGAATATCTCCTCAGGATAATTTCCGAGGTATTGCTTGAATGTTTTACGAACTAATGGGCCTGATAAAGGCGGAACAGAAAACTGAGCCAGGCTGAATTTATCGACATAAGCACTTGGAAGTAAGTTTTTCTCCATGCTCAACATCTGAGCTACTTTGAGAGCACTTCCTTTTAAACTCTTGAGACCATCGTATATATCCGCGGCATTGTTTTGATCAAAATTTTCTTTGGCTTGTTCGGGATTGGTGATCTTATCCCCCATATACTTGATATAGTTACCACCAATTTTAACGCCAGTACTTACTAATTTTCCTGCGCGTTCTAGCTTTCCCGTGGGTATGTAATCTAAAGTCTTCAATTAATTTTTACTGATTTTTTCTTTCCACAAAAATTTTCCAAGGTCTACTAAGGCCTCTAATTGCGTATTGTCAAATACGTCAAAAGCTACTGTTATTGATTTTTCAATCGCTGCATCTGTTTTTTCAAATGCAGGCGAAGTATCGTCTAACCAAAATTTCAGAATGAAAAGCAACTGTGACCAAGCAGCTTCAGAAAACAAGCCAACCGGATGTTTTGCTAAGCTGAGGGTTTTATCGTCATTTCCTTCTTCAATCAATTCTGTTGTAAAGGCTTTAAAACTCGATCGCAAATGCTTCAATTGACCCATGGCTGTCATCGGGTTTTCAGAACCTTTCAAACTAAACAAAACATAACTGCGATTCAGAAGAAGTACTTCGAAAAAGGTAAAGTAAAACGTTAACAAACGATCTTTTCTAGTCATCGCTGCATAACCATCATTCTTGTGAAGTACCTGCATTGTATTTTCGAAGAACACCTGCCAAACATGGTGTTTTATAGTATCCAAAGAAGCATACTTCTTATAAAATTCTTGTTCTTCAATTTCATTCGTCTTACAAAATTTGTAAACCGAAAGAGGATACTTTTCGTGCTCAAGAACACTGTCCATGTAGAGCGAGAGAATGTCAGGGGATTTTGTAGCAGCCATAAAATGTTTTATTTGAAGCAAAAATACAATTTGTTTATCTTTTTAAAGAAAAAACTAAACAAAATAAAATGCCAATTTGTCAGCGATTTGATTGTGGTATTTTTTTTGAACTAAGCAAGAAAAATTAAAATCATGTCAAAAGGTAAAATCAATGTTTCTGTTGAGAATATATTTCCTCTCATTAAGAAATTTTTATACAGTGATCACGAAATTTTCTTACGTGAATTAATATCCAATGCAACCGATGCAACACTCAAGTTAAAGCATTTGAGCAATTTGGGAGAACCTACTGGAGAAGTTGGGGATCCGATCATCGAAATCAAACTTGATAAAGAAAATAAAACACTTCATATCATTGACCAAGGAATTGGAATGAGTTCGGAAGAGGTTGAAAAATACATCAACCAAGTTGCTTTTTCTGGCGCCGAAGAATTTTTGGAACAATACAAAGACAGTGCTGCTGAAACTGGAATTATTGGGCATTTTGGTTTAGGATTTTACTCCGCCTTTATGGTTGCGGAAAAAGTTGAATTGATTACAAAATCCTTTAAAGACGAACCAGCTGCTCATTGGAGTTGTGACGGTTCTCCAGAATTCACTTTAGTACCACATGACAAAACGGAGCGCGGTACCGAAATCATTTTACACATTGCTGAGGATTCGGTTGAGTTTTTAGAAAACAGCAAAATAACTGAACTACTGAATAAATACAATAAGTTCATGCCGGTTGCTATTAAATTTGGAACTAAGGAAGAATCACTTCCTATTCCTGAGGGAGCTCCAGAAGGAACAGAAGCAGAAAAAGTAACTGTTGACAACATCGTCAATAATCCAAATCCAGCTTGGACACAACAGCCTGCTGAATTGAAAGAAGGCGACTACAATTCTTTTTATCGCGAATTATATCCTGCACAATTCGAAGAGCCTTTGTTTAACATTCACCTGAATGTAGACTATCCTTTCAACCTAACAGGAATTCTATATTTCCCTAAACTGAGTAATGATCTCAGCATTCAAAAAGACAGAATCCAACTCTACCAAAATCAAGTTTTTGTTACCGATAATGTAGAAGGAATTGTTCCTGAATTTTTGACCATGCTTCGCGGAGTTATCGATTCTCCAGACATTCCATTGAATGTTTCCAGAAGTTATTTGCAAGCGGATGGTGCGGTGAAGAAAATAAGCAACTACATCACACGAAAAGTAGCCGATAAATTGGCTAGTCTTTTCAAAAAAGATCGAGCTGCTTTTGAACAAAAGTGGAACGACATCAAAGTGGTTATCGAATACGGAATGCTTTCTGAAGATAAATTCTTTGAAAAGTCTGACAAATTCGCTCTTTATCCAACTGTAGACGGAAACTATTTCACTTTCGACGAATTGAAAGAGGCTGTAAAAGATTTACAGACGGATAAGGATGACAAATTGGTTATTCTTTATGCATCTAATCAAGATGAACAACACTCCTATATTGAAGCTGCAAAAGAGAAAGGGTATCAAGTTTTACTCCTCGATTCTCCTATTGTTCCTCACTTGATTCAAAAATTAGAAGGCGCCAACGAAAAACTTTCTTTCGCACGAGTAGACGGAGATGCTATCGAAAACCTCATCAAAAAAGATGAAGTAACGGTTTCTAAACTTTCGGATGAAGAAAAAGAAGCATTGAGTCCCCTTATCGAAGCGGTAGTACCAAAAGAAAAATACACCATTCAACTTGAGGCGCTAAGTAGCTCACAACTTCCCTTTGTACTGACACAACCGGAATTTATGCGTCGTATGAAAGAAATGCAACAAAATGGTGGTGCTGGTAGCATGTTTGGGAATTTTCCTGAGATGCACACCTTGGTAGTCAACACCAATCACCCACTCATAAGTCAAATCTTAAATACCAAGACTGAAAAGAAACGAGAACGTCTGATTCAACAAACCTTAGACCTGGCACGATTGTCACAGAACTTACTCAAAGGTGAGGAGCTAACCAAGTTCATTGTTCGCTCCGTTGACTTGATCAAATAATAATGGTTACTAAGGCTGTCTGAAAAGACAGCCTTTTTTTTAAACTGTATTATATTAGCTCCATCATTAGCTAAACTATATTGCATGAAACAGGACGAAGACTACAAACTAGATAATCCTATTTGGCACGCATTGAACGAAACGCATAAGCAGTATGCAGTTGAGTTTAACGGTTGTAAATTCTACAAGCCAGAATACAGTCCTTTTGGCGGTATGGGTGAAGGAGGAGATACGGCTTTGGCTACAGATCAATACAGCAAGCTCACCCCTCTTTTTTATATGGTAGGCGATCCACCGATTGCGGGAAGTAGTGCCCGAATCAAAAAACAATTGACTGCCAATCAAATGATTCTTTATAAACCTTTTGCGTTCGAAATCTCAGAAAAGATTGTTGAACTTGAATCTCAAGAACAAAAGAAGGAACTCTATGAATTAGTCAACTTAGTGCAACCCGGTTTCATTCGCGAAAGAACAGCGGCAATGGGAACGTATTTTGGAATTTACGCCGACAAGCAGTTGGTTGCAGTATCGGGTGAACGGGTAGAAATGAATTCTTATTCAGAGGTTAGTGCAGTTGTTACACATCCTGAATTTCGTAAAAGAGGCTTTGCAAAACAGCTATTAAAACAAACTACAGACAAAATTTTCTCAGACAAGAAAATTCCCGTTCTTCATGTGGACGAAAACAACACATCCGCAATTGGGCTATATGAACAACTTGGTTTTGTAACCAGACGGAAAATGGGTTTTTGTTTGCTTGAAGCTGTTTGATTGGGGTATTTAATCTCAATAATTAGGACTCAATAAAAATTCAATCGTCTAATTAACAAGGCCTAATAAATAAAATTTAATTTCTTTTTTTTGGATAAAACGACAAATGTCGCTATATTTACAGCAAAAGTCGCTTTATGCTCGTAGCTATTACTCCATTAAGTCTAGAACAAGAAACCGTTTTCAAGTGGTTGAACGTAAAAAACAACTCATCGAGACGGGGCAATGCCTCTTTCAATTACATGGAGCTTATTCGCTCAGGGATCAAAAGCAGTTCCATTGCTTCTTTTCTAAAACACTCAAATCTTTCGCAAAAACAACTTTCTAAAATCATACATCTTTCGGAACGAACATTACAGCGGAATTCGCCCGAGAAATTACTCGATCTTGGAGCCTCCGAAAAGCTCATTGAGCTTTGTCGCCTTTTCCACAAGGGTATAACCGTTTTTAACAATAAGGAAAAACTACTTCTCTGGATCAGCAGACCCAACCTTCCACTGAACAACCAAACTCCCCTAGAACTTATGGAAACAAGTTTGGGCATGGATATTGTCCTCGACGAATTAATTAAAATCGAACAGGGTGTATTCTCATGATCGTTTATCGCATTGCAAAAAAAGAATATATTGAAGACCTTAGTGGAAATGGCGCCAAACGTACTGGTGGTCGTTGGAATCCAAAGGGAATACCCATTTTGTACTGTGCTTCGACTTCATCTTTAGCAATCCTAGAAAAATTGGTCAGTATTGACATGGATCTTTTACCAGAAGATTTGTGTATTGCAGCTTTAGAAATTCCAAAAAGTAAAATTTTAAAAATACCCGAAGAAGAACTCCCAAAAAATTGGAATCACTACCCTAGTCCAGACGCTTTAAAAAGCATTGGTAAAAGCTGGATTGAGTTGGGGAATTTTTGCACGCTACAAATCCCAAGTGCAGTAAATTCTATGGAGTCAAATTATCTCATCAATGTGAAACATCCTTTAATGGAAAAAATTAAGATTAAAGAAGTAACACCTTTCCGTATAGACAACAGGCTGTCGAAGTATTAAATTCCGATTTACAACAACGCATCTTGTTTTGTGTAAGGGAAAATTTCATCATACTTTTTAATGAGATTCATTCCAATACGACGGTTGATGTGTTTACGATCGAGTTGATCTGGAGAACTCAAACCCGATGCAGCGATCAACTCCGTAAAACTCTTAAGGGTTTTTCTGTGGAAGTTGGCTACTCGTACAGATTTATCGTTTACATCCAATCCACTCATAAGTGATTTATTCTGGGTAGCAACTCCAACAGGGCACGAATTTGTATTACACTCCAGCGCTTGAATACATCCAATTGCCATCATCATAGCACGTGCGCAACTCACCATATCAGCACCCAATGCAAGAGCACGAGCGATGTGAAAACCAGTAAATATTTTACCCGAAGCTATTAGCTTAATTTCATCTTTCAACCCAAAACCAACCAAAGTGTCGTAGGCAAAAGCCAATCCGTCACGCAGGGGAAAACCTAGAGAATTCGAAAATTCGACTGGTGCTGCGCCTGTACCTCCTTCACCCCCATCGATGGTAATGAAGTCGGGCGTAATTCCTGTAGCGATCATGGCTTTACAGATATCGGTAAACTCGTGTTTTTTACCAATGCACAGTTTAAAACCAATAGGCTTTCCGTTGGAACGCTCACGTAACAAAGAAATAAATTCAATCAATTCAGTCGGGTTAGAAAAAGCGGAATGACTCGGCGGTGAATGCACATCAATATGCGGCTCAACATTTCGAATTGCGGCTATTTCGGGTGTGTTTTTTGCTGCAGGTAGAATTCCACCATGTCCTGGTTTAGCTCCTTGAGATATTTTTATTTCTATCATGCGAACCGAATCGAGATTTGCTTTCTTTGCAAAGGAATCGGGGCAAAACATACCTTCTTTGGTTCTACATCCAAAATAACCAGTTCCAATTTGCCAAATCAAATCGCCTTCGGGTTCTAGATGAAAAGGGCTGATTGACCCTTCACCAGTATTCTGTGCAAAGCCACCAATTTTTGCTCCTTTGTTCAATGCCAAAACAGCATTTTTACTCAGCGAGCCATAACTCATTGCCGATACATTAAGTAGGCTTGCAGAATAGGGTTGCGTACAATGCTTCCCACCAACAGAAACTCGTGGTTTTGTATCTATTTTAGTTTCATCTATGGCATACATCGAGTGATCCATCCATTCATATCCAGAGCGATACACGTCCATTTGAGTTCCAAAAGGAACCGTATCGGTAACATCCTTAGCACGTTGGTAAATAAGACTACGAAACATACGGTTGATTGGACGTCCTTGCGTATCGGTTTCAACAAAATATTGCATGATTTCTGGTCGAATGGCTTCTAACATATAACGGAAATGACCAAGTACTGGGAAGTTTCGAAGAATCGTTTGTCGTTTTTGTGACAAATCATAAAAACCCAATAAAATTATCGGCACAGTAACCGTCAAACTCCAAAGTACAGGTTGCCAAAAGAGATAGATAAGTCCAGTTAAAGAAAGAGTTAAAAAGGATAAAAAGATAAAGCCTGTGCGTACTTTCATAAGATTATATATTGCGGAATCTATTAAGATTCAGCCTAAAGTTAATAAATCTAGTCGGTTATATGTTTAAAGATAATAATTCAAAAATTGATGCAGCGTGCTGACCAATGTGCAATCATATCAAAAGCCTGTACAAAATCGCATTTCTCAGTTAATTAATAATCTATAGAACCACTAACGTTTTTATTACACGGAAAAGAATATTTTTAATTCATTTGAGGGTTGAAAAAAAGATAACAAAAGCTAAACTAACTAGATAACGAAAATCGTTAAATAACCTGTACTTTTGAGTATGCTTGAACTTTTTCCAGAAAATGAATCTCCATGGGGCCCTAAACTCCCAGATGCAGAATTGCGTTATTACCCTAATTTTTGGACTAAAGAAGAGGCGGATATGTTGTTCAAAACCTTGCTCCATGAAATTCCATGGAGACAAGATCCTATTACTGTTTTTGGAAAAACGTACCCGCAACCTCGATTGACTTCTCTGCACAGCAAAGAAAGACAGCCCTACAGCTATTCAGGAATTCAAATGAATCCCGAACCTATGTCGAAAACACTAGCAGAGCTTTTGGATAAAATTAAAACGGTCGAAAAAAATGATTTCACATCTGTATTATTAAATCAATACAGAAATGGAATGGACAGTAACGGCTGGCATTCAGATGATGAAAAGGAATTAGGTAAGCATCCGATTATAGCTTCTGTTAGTTTTGGAGAAGAACGTTATTTTCACCTCAAACACAAAACACACAAAGAGGAACGCTTAAAAATAAAATTGGGTCACGGGAGTTTGTTGATCATGGGAGGTGCCATGCAGGAACACTGGCAGCACCAGATTGCAAAAACAAAACGCACAATTGGTGCACGAATTAATCTAACCTTCAGAAAAATAAGGGCATAAAAAATGTATTATTAAGCTACAAAACTATAAATAGTCACATAAGTAAATAACGTAAGCTGAGTATCTGTAAGGGGGTTTATATTAACGATTTCTCCATCTTCTTGATTACCTATATAAAACGAAGTATAATCCGAACCTACCCGTCCCCAAGATTCAACTTCAACATAAGTTCCTTGGTTGCTTCCAACCCACACGAATGAATACCTACCAAATGCAGAAAAAGAAAGAGATAAAGAATTAGCTTTAGAACAACCCGCTATCAAAACCTCTTCGCCCTTATAATCTTCATAAGAAAAGCTACAAAAAGCATAATGGCAGTAAAATAGAGTATTTTCTCCTAATATTTTTAGCATAAATTAAAGTATAAAAGTAGGGATTCCTTAGTAAAATATACAGGTGTGTGATTTTCCTATTATCAAAACCCTCATTTAAGTAATTTAATTATGGATTATTTAAATCCAATAGCTAAATTTGGGTTCAAATAATAAAAAACAACAATTAAGGTTGAATAAAAAACAAATATCCCTACTATCATCTTGCCTAATTTCTATGCTTACATATGCACAAGAGCCGCTTGAAACATCTGTAAAATTAGCAACTCAAGAAATAAATATTGATGGTTTTGGAAACGAAAAAGATTGGGAAACTGCCGATGAAATTTCCGGATTCTGGCAATGGTTCCCAACCGATAGCTTGAGAGCGGAACAAAATACCACAGCTAAGTTCTTAGTCGATGATATCAACTTATATATACTTATAACTTCCTATTCAGAATCATCTGACTATATAATTCCATCGCTACGACGAGATTATTCTGGAGCAGGGAATGATAACGTAACCGTTATTCTAGATACATTCATGGATGGAACAAACGGTTTTATGTTTGGAACCAATCCCCTAGGCGTAAAAAGAGAGTCCTTAATCTCAAACGGAGGAAACAACTTTGAAAAAGATTTCAACAAAAGTTGGGATGTAAAATGGGAAACAGAGGCTACACAACAAGATGGAAAAACTGTTTCTGAAATAAAAATACCATTGAAATCGATTCAATACCCAGAAGGGTCTACCCAATGGCGGATGAATATGTATCGTCACGATACTCAAACGAAACAATGGTACACTTGGGCGAACATACCTCAAAATCAAACCATTGCTGGCTTGGCTTTTATGGGGGTTTTGAATTTTGAAAAACCTTTGAAAAAATCTGGGAAGACAATAGCCCTTATTCCTTATGTGGGTGGATCTGTGCAAAAAGATTTTGAGCTTGATGAACAAAAAAACATATTGAATTACGGAGGAGATGCCAAAGTTTCTATAGGAAGTGGTATGAACTTGGATTTGACAATCAATCCAGATTTCTCCCAGGTTGAAGTAGATGATCAGGTCATTAACCTTAGCCGTTTTGAAATTAGTCTACCAGAAAAGCGGCAGTTCTTCATTCAAAACAGCGACTTATTTGTGAATTTTGGAGATCGAAGAGAAGCACAACCTTTCTTCTCCAGAAGAATTGGTGTTGCAAAAGATACCACTGGAACAACCTTTGAAAATAAAATCATAGCTGGAGTTCGACTCAGTGGTAAAATAAACAATAATTTACGTCTTGGTTTTTTGAATATGCAAACTGCCGAAGATCCTTCCAATCAGATTGCGGGAAATAACAATACTGTTTTCACTTTACAGAAAAAGGTTCTGGATCGTTCCAATGTGAGTTTTATCTTTGTGAATAGACAAACTACAGGCGAGCCCGATTTTGAACATACACAAGATCGTTTTAATCGTGTTGTTGGAGCAGACTTCAATTTAGCATCCAAGAGTAATCGATGGACAGGTAGAACTTTTATACATCAATCTTTTAACCCAGAGGAATCAAAAGACGCCTATTCTACTGGATTGAGTTTTGACTATAACGCCCGTGTACATTCAGTATCTTTTAATGTCGTTCGGATTGGAGATAATTACCAATCTGACCTTGGGTTTATTAGACGAACAGGGATTTTAAAAAACTATTTCCGTTATACCTACCGTATTTGGTTGAAATCTAAAAACCTTCGATCGCTAAACTTTTCGCAATCATTTTATTATGTAGGGCGTCCAAAAGACAATTACCTTATGACCGATCGAGGAAATTGGTCTGATGCCGAACTTTCTTTTAAAAATCAAGCAAAATTACAATTACGCTACAGCAACCGCTACACATACCTGCTGGACTCTTTTGACCCAACTCGAAGTGACGCTCTTGTACCTTTAGAGGGCCGAACAGGATATAATTATGACGATATAGAATTATCGTATCAATCGGACAGAAGCAATGTGTTTAATTTCAATGTCAAAAGCTCCTATGGGAACTTCTATAACGGAACTAAATTTTCGGTGTCTTCTCAAATGAATTATCGAATTCAGCCCTATTTTACAGCAAGCATGCGTTTCAATTTTGATCAAATCAGGTTACCAGCACCCTATGCGTCAGCCGATTTAATACTGATAGGTCCTAAAGCAGATGTGACTTTTAATAAAAAATTATTCTGGGGTACCTTTTTCCAGTACAGTTCTCAGTCTGAAAATTTTGGAATTAATTCTCGTTTACAATGGAGATTTAGCCCATTATCCGATTTTTATCTAGTTTATAATGATAATTACTTTGTAACTGATACTTTTGCACCTCAAGTCCGTAGTTTAACATTTAAGTTAACCTATTGGTTTAATAAATAACAATCTGTTTTATGAGATCCATTTGCACACTATTTTTTTTAAGTCTTTTAATTTCTTGCGGTTCGCCGAGTAAAAAAGCTATGCATGTAACCGGAACAATTGACGGTTTAAGAAAAGGAACTTTATATCTTCAAAAGGTTGAAGATTCTGCTTTAGTTAGCGTCGATTCATTCAAAATTGAAAAAGACAAGCCTTATAGTCTTGGAGATGATATCGATTCTGCTGAGATATACTACCTATACTTAGATAAGGAAGATGGTGATAGCTTGAATGACCGCATTCAGTTCTTTGGTGAAAAAGGAGAAATTACAATCAATACTTTATTAAAAACTTTTGATAGTAGTGCTCAGATCTCTGGTTCTGAAAATCAAGTATTACTAGAAGAATATCAGTCGATGCTCAAGCGATTCAATGACAAAAGCTTGGATCTTGTTAAAGCTTATTTAGAAGAAGATTCTCTGAGTTTAGAAGAGAGAGAAGCTAATTTTAGTAAGGAATCTAAAAACCTATTAAGACGACGTTACCTATTTGCTCTGAACTATGCGAACAATCATGCGGACAAGGAAGTTGCAGCCTATATTGGTGCTTATGAGGTTAATGATGCGAATCCAAAATTCTTAGATAGCCTGTACAGCAAAATGTCCGAAAACGTAAAAAGCTCAACCTATGGGGTCGAGCTTAGTACATATCTTGCTTCTTTAAAAGAAGTTAAAGAGTAAGTAGCTTATTTAAGCTTCGTAATCTTTTCTGAAATAGATGCAGTTGTTGCGTTTAACTCTTCAATGATTGAATTGAAGTGCTTCTTAGCAGAAGTACCCTCAGCGTAATCGTGAATTTTCATGATCAATTCATCGAATAATACGATTGCTTCGTCAATTAGTTTTTCGCTTTTCTTAAAATCACCTTTAGGATTCATTAGCTCCCACACATAGATTTCTTCGATCAAAGCACCAACGCTATTATTGATATCTTTCTTTAGTTGTTTTTTACTAGCCATAATGCTTGTTTATTTTTGGTAAAGGTATTGAAAATTATTTTGATTTTTGAGCTGCGCATCCTTATCAAATCACAGAAACAGCAAGTCAACACTTTTAATTACTTCAATTGCTGTAACGCCTTCTTTATATGGGTGTCGGGCATAAGACTGCTATGCACATAAGACACCAATCCTGTTTTGTCGATTACAAAGGTTATCCGTTTGGTATACAGACCGAAGAGGATTTTTGGCAACTTAAATAAGCGCTGAACTTTCTTCTTTGAATCTGACAATAAAACAAAAGGAAGCTTGTGGCGTGCAGCAAATTTCTGATGACTTTTAACACCATCGGAACTGATTCCGATTACTTCGGCACCCAAATCTAAAAACTCTTCGTAGTGATCTCTAAAACTACATGCTTCGGCTGTACATCCGGGCGTTTCATCTTTTGGGTAGAAATAAACTACAAGGGGTTTGACGCCTAACACGGTTTCGCTATTAAAAAGCTTACCATGCTGGTTTAGCAATTCAAAATGTGGGATTCGATCCCCTACTTTTAAGCTCATAAATTTTCGGAATAAGTAACAAAATTTCTAGGCGTTTCATAAAGAACAACCTCCATGCTTTGTTCGCTAGTAAGTATCTTTTTTAGTTTGTTATAAATAACTACAACAATATTCTCTGCCGTAGGAATTGTATCCGCAAATTCAGGTACTTCAATGTTCAGATTCTTGTGATCGAAGGCATCTTCAACTTCGGATTTAATATAATCTTTCAGAACTTTCATATCCATCACATAGCCTGTATTCGGGTCAATAGGACCCGTTACACTTACAATCAGTTCGTAATTGTGTCCATGAAAATTAGGATTGGAGCATTTGCCAAAAATGGCATCATTCTGTTCATCGGACCAATCTTTTCGATACAAGCGGTGTGCAGCATTAAAATGGGCTTTTCTACTTACGGTAACCTTCATGAGTTTTCTTTTAAATGGTTGTAAAAACGATCAAAAATAATCGCAAACCAAACGGTATAGTCAGCTGGATTATTAATTAAATCAGCATGAATCAGATCGATATCCATCCATTTCCAAGAAGCAACTTCTTCTGGGTTTATTGAAGGCTCACCTTCGTAGCGTCCTAACATTACATGATCAAGTTCGTGCTCAGTAAGACCATTATCAAAAGGAGCTTTGTAAATAAAATTGAATAGGTATTCTAATGGGGTTTCAAAACCCATTTCTTCTTGAAGTCTTCGAAGGCCAGCTTCAATATTCTCTTCTCCGTCGCGTTGGTGACTGCAACAAGTGTTGGTCCACAAGCCAGGTGAGTGGTATTTCTGAAGCGCTCGTTGCTGCAGCATCAGTTCGTTGTTGCTATTGATTACAAAAACCGAAAAGGCACGATGTAATAATGCTTTCTCATGGGCTTCCATTTTAGGCATCAATCCAATCGGTTCGTCATTCGAGTTAACTAGGATAACTTTTTCTTCTTCCATGCTTGTCAAAATTACAAAATTAATTTATCAAAAACCTAGTTTGAAATGAAACACACTTCCTATATATATTCGTATTTTTGGGCAAAATTAAATTCATGTTTTTAGAAGAAATCGCAAGAAGGAGAACCTTTGGAATTATTTCACATCCCGATGCTGGTAAAACTACACTGACTGAAAAACTACTCCTTTTTGGAGGCGCTATTCAGGAAGCTGGGGCTGTAAAATCGAATAAGATCAAAAAAGGGGCTACGAGTGATTTTATGGAAATCGAACGTCAGAGAGGAATCTCGGTTGCAACTTCGGTTCTCGCATTTATATATAAAGACAAAAAGATAAACATCCTTGACACACCCGGTCACAAGGATTTTGCAGAAGACACCTTCAGAACACTAACTGCCGTTGACAGTGTCATTGTTGTTGTCGATGTTGCCAAAGGAGTGGAAGAACAAACCGAAAAACTGGTTGAAGTGTGTCGCATGAGAAGTATTCCGATCATTGTATTCATCAACAAGTTGGACCGTGAAGGAAAAGATTCGTTTGACTTATTGGACGAGATCGAGGCCAAGTTAGGCTTACGGGTTACCCCACTCTCCCACCCAATTGGAATGGGCTATGATTTTAAAGGAATTTATAACATCTGGAATAAAAATGCAAAACTGTTTTTGGAAGACGACAAACAATCTAAAAACAATACCGTTTCTTTTGACTCACTTGAAGATTCAGAACTAGAGCGCCTGATTGGTTCTGCTTCACTCGAAACCCTTAAGGAGGAATTGGATTTAGTCGATGGTGTATACCCTCCTTTTTCGCAAGAAGAATATTTAGCAGGAACCTTACAACCTGTGTTCTTTGGCTCTGCTTTAAATAATTTTGGCGTGCAAGAGCTATTGGATTGTTTCATTGACATTGCCCCTGCTCCCTTAGAAAAACAAGCAGAAGAGCGTTTAATCAAACCCGATGAGAAAGCTTTTAGCGGTTTTGTATTTAAAATACACGCCAATATGGATCCCAATCACCGGGATCGCTTAGCTTTCATTAAAATCGTTTCGGGCACTTTTGAACGGAACACACCTTACCTCCATGTTCGAAATAACAAAAAAGTAAAATTCTCAAGTCCCAATGCCTTTTTTGCTGAACGAAAAGAGATTGTTGACATTTCTTTTCCCGGAGATATTGTCGGGTTACATGATACTGGGAATTTTAAAATCGGGGACTCCTTAACTTCCGGAGAACAAATACACTTCAAAGGGATCCCAAGTTTTTCTCCTGAGCACTTCCGATACATCAACAATGCAGACCCGATGAAATCGAAACAGTTGAACAAAGGAATCGATCAGTTGATGGATGAGGGTGTTGCGCAGTTGTTTACCATGTCAATGAATAATCGTAAAATAATCGGAACCGTTGGAGCGCTACAATTTGAGGTAATCCAATACCGTTTAGAACATGAGTACGGTGCGATCTGTTCTTATGAAAACCTCAATGTTTTTAAGGCTTGTTGGGTTGAACCCTCCGATCCAAAAAATCAAGAATTTGCAGACTTCAGACGCGTAAAACAAAAGTTCTTAGCTACGGACAAACAAGGTCAAATGGTGTTTTTAGCAGATTCTAGTTTTTCTCTTCAAATGACACAACAGAAATATCCATCAGTTAAGTTTCATTTGACTTCAGAGTTTTAGAAGTTAGGGTATTGATGTCATTTAATCCAACGCTTTAACCATCCGATGCATTCCTTTTAATTCTTCTTTAAAATAAGGAAGATTGAGTCTGGTTTTACTGTGAAAGTAAAACCCTAGTTTTTCATAGAATCGAATTGCTTTGACATTCGTATCAATTACAGATAAAATCAAGGATTCTTTTCCTTGAAATTGTGGTGCTTTGAGAAGTATTTCAAAAGCTGAGTTTCCAATACCTAATCCGATATATTGAGGAAGTATATAAAACTTATCCAATTCAATTGCATTTTCAATTCCAGAAATAGAAAAACTAGTACTGATCTTGATAAAGCCAATCTGCTCTCCTTGGAATTCAATAAAATAGTAGGTTATGTTGTTTGAGGATAAATCAAGTGCAATCCTTTGGGCTCCAAACTCTCTTTCTAAATACCATACTAGACCACCTTCTTCCCAATGATCATGATAGGTTTGAGAATAGGATTCTACACACAACGCAGCCAGCTCCGATTGATCTTTAATAGAAGCTTTCTTTAATTTAATTTTCAAATCAAAATTACCCTTTAAGTCAAATCTTAGTCCTTTGTAGCATCAAAACCACGTTTGCCTCTTAGAATATCGAAGAACATGGTAAAATCGCCCCGTAAGCTCCACAACGGATGTTTGAAAGTAGCGGGTTTGTTTTTCTCAAAGAACGCATGTCCTACCCAAGCAAATCCGTAACCGGTTAAGGGAAGTGCGATCCAAAAGCGAGCTTCTTTTTGTGCTAGGAGAAGAAAAACTAAAAGACCAAGAACCAAAAAAGTACCTATAAAGTGTAAAATACGACTGGTTTTATTTTTGTGTTCCGATAAATAAAAAGGGTAGAATTCCCTGAAGCTTTTAAAAGTTGAATCAGCCATAAAATTAGTTTTTACTAATGTAGTAATTTTTAAGGTGAGATCAATGTATGGAAAATATAGCCTGAAGTGATTGGAAATAAAAAATCCTCGACATTGCTGTCGAGGATTGATTTTTATGCTTCCCCAGTAGGGCCAAAATTTAATGGAATTGGAGGTTGTTCTTGAAATTGAATTTCTCCGTTTGCATTTTCAAAACGTTGAATATTTTCACTCAACGCCTTTTGTAATCTCTTGGCATGCTGTGGTGTCAAAATAATTCTAGACTTAACCTTAGCTTTTGGAGCTCCAGGCATCATTGAAATAAAGTCAACGATAAACTCAGATACCGAATGGTTGATGATGGCTAGGTTGGAATACGTTCCCTCTGCCGTAGCTTCATCTAATTCGATGTTGATTTTTTGTTCTTCTGTCTTTGAATCACTCATAACTTATGCTTCTACTTCGGTTTCTTCTTTGTTAATCAACAAACTTGAATATTCTTCTTTAGAACCTACAATGATGTCATTGTATTCTCTAAGACCTGTACCTGCTGGAATTTTGTGTCCAACAATTACATTTTCTTTCAAGCCTTCTAGCGTATCAACTTTACCATTAACAGCAGCTTCATTCAAGACTTTAGTAGTCTCTTGGAAGGATGCAGCAGAGATAAACGATTTCGTTTGAAGCGAAGCTCTTGTAATTCCTTGAAGTTCTGGTGTAGCTGTAGCAGAATTTGCATCACGTGCAACAACTAATGCTTTTCCTTCTCTTTTAAGAATTGAGTTCTCATCTCTAAGGTCTCTTGAAGTAATCAATTGTCCTTCTTTCAAGTTCTCAGAATCTCCTGCTTCTTCAACAACTTTCTTCCCGAATAAGTTATCGTTTTCAGTAATGAAGTCGAATTTATGAATCAATTGATTTTCTAAGAAAATTGTATCTCCTGGATCGTTGATTTTAACTTTACGCATCATTTGACGTACTACTACCTCAAAATGCTTATCGTTAATCTTCACACCTTGTAATCGATATACTTCTTGTACTTCGTTTACTAGGTATTGCTGAACAGCCGATGGGCCTTTAATTTTTAAGATGTCGATAGGTGTAATAGAACCATCTGATAAAGGCATACCTGCTTTTACGAAGTCATTTTCTTGAACTAAGATCTGACTAGATAATTTAACAAGATATTTTCTGATGTCACCAAATTTAGATTCTACGATGATTTCGCGGTTACCTCTTTTTATTTTACCAAAAGAAACAACACCATCTACCTCAGAAACTACAGCTGGGTTTGAAGGGTTACGTGCTTCGAAAAGCTCCGTTACACGAGGTAAACCTCCTGTAATATCCCCTGAACGAGCAGATTTTCTTGGAATTTTCACCAAGATTTTACCTTCTTCTATTTGTTCATTATCATCAACCATGATGTGTGCACCTACGGGTAGGTTATACGAACGGAGTACAGTTCCTTTTTTATCTTGAATCAATAAAGTAGGTATTACTTTTTTGTTTCTAGATTCAGAAATTACTTTCTCTTGGAAACCAGTTTGCTCATCAATTTCAACTTGATAAGTTACCCCTTGTTCTACATTTTCATAAACAATTTTACCTGTAAATTCAGAAACGATTACACCGTTGAAAGGATCCCATTGACAAATCAAGTCATCTTTCTTAACAGTACTTCCGTTTTTAATCATCAAGGTTGAACCGTAAGGAATGTTATTGGTGCTCAAAACAACTTTCGTTTTCTTGTCTACCAATTTGATTTCCGAAGTTCTAGAAATCACAATATTGATTTCGTTTCCTTCAGCATCTTTTCCTTTAACTGTTTTGAGATCTTCGATTTCAGCAACACCATTGAATTTCACACGTAGTTCGTTCTCTTGAGAACTACCACCTGCTACTCCACCTACGTGGAATGTTCTTAGTGTTAACTGAGTTCCTGGCTCTCCAATTGATTGCGCAGCAACTACCCCTACAGCTTCCCCTTTTTGCACCATTTTACCAGTAGCAAGGTTACGACCATAACAAGATACACAAACGCCCTTCTTCGCTTCACAAGTAAGCGGAGAACGAACTTCAACAGATTCGATTGGTAAGTGATCGATACGATCAGCCACTAAATCAGTAATTTCATGTCCTTCTTCAACAATAACCTCCCCATCCAATGGATTGATTACATCGAACAAAGCAACTCTACCTCGGATACGATCCGAAATAGGTTCAACGATTTCTTCATTTTTACGTAACGGCTTAACATCAATTCCTCGTAATGTTCCACAATCAACTATGTTGATGATTACATCTTGAGAAACGTCAACCAAACGACGAGTTAGGTATCCTGCATCAGCAGTTTTAAGAGCGGTATCCGCTAATCCTTTACGTGCACCGTGCGTAGAAATAAAGTATTCTAAGATCGATAGACCTTCTTTAAAGTTAGAAAGAATTGGATTTTCAATAATTTCTCCACCTCCAGAAGTTGATTTTTTCGGCTTAGCCATCAAACCACGCATTCCGGTTAACTGACGAATCTGTTCTTTAGATCCACGAGCTCCAGAGTCTAACATCATATACACTGAGTTAAATCCTTGCTGGTCTTCACTAATTCTCTTCATCGCTAAGTTTGTTAAGCGTGAATTGGTGTTGGTCCAAATATCAATGATCTGATTGTAACGTTCGTTATTGGTAATCAGACCCATGTTATAGTTCCCTTTGATACTATCGACAAGCTTGTTTGCTTCGTCAATCAAAGGTTGCTTTTCTGGTGGAATGATAATATCACCTAAACTAAAGGATAGTCCACCTTTGAAGGCAAAACCATATCCCATACTTTTGATTTTATCTAAGAATGCAGCCGTTTCTGGAACACCAGTAACTTTAAGAATTTTACCAATAATCTCCCGAAGGTTTTTCTTAGTAAGAACTTCATTAAAGAAACCTGCATTTTCAGGAACTACTTCATTAAATAGTACACGTCCAACTGTAGTATCAATGATTTGGTATTCGATAACACCTTCTTCATTGAAATCTTTTGCTCTAATTTTAATAGTAGCATTGAGGTCTACACGTTTTTCATTGTATGCTATATGTACTTCTTCTACTGAGTAAAAAGTAAGTCCTTCTCCGATCACTTTATGATCTGGCGTAGAAATTCGCGCTTTCGTCATATAGTATAATCCCAAGACCATATCCTGAGAAGGTACCGTTACTGGTGATCCGTTCGCAGGGTTTAGAATGTTGTGAGAAGCAAGCATTAGTAACTGTGACTCTAAAATAGCCTCAGGTCCTAATGGTAAATGAACCGCCATTTGATCTCCATCGAAATCGGCATTAAATGCTGTACAAACCAAAGGATGCAATTGAATTGCTTTTCCTTCGATTAATTTCGGTTGGAATGCTTGAATACCTAAACGGTGTAATGTAGGGGCACGGTTCAATAGTACCGGATGACCTTTCAATACACTTTCTAAGATATCCCAAACTACAGGCTCTTTGCGGTCTATAATTTTCTTAGCTGATTTTACTGTCTTTACAATTCCACGCTCAATTAATTTACGTGTAATGAAAGGCTTGTATAATTCTGCAGCCATATCTTTTGGAAGACCACATTCAAATAATTTCAATTCAGGTCCAACAACAATTACCGAACGAGCTGAATAATCAACACGCTTTCCAAGTAAGTTTTGACGGAAACGACCTTGTTTTCCTTTCAATGAATCTGAAAGTGATTTTAGAGGGCGATTCGAATCTGTTTTTACAGCCGAAGATTTTCTTGTATTATCAAATAAAGAATCTACAGATTCTTGAAGCATTCGCTTCTCGTTTCTTAAGATTACTTCTGGTGCTTTAATTTCAACCAAACGCTTCAAACGATTGTTACGAATAATTACACGACGGTAAAGATCATTTAAATCCGATGTTGCAAAACGGCCTCCATCCAATGGAACTAAAGGACGTAATTCTGGTGGAATTACAGGTACTGCTTTGATGATCATCCATTCTGGAAGATTTTCATTACGCAAATTCGCATCACGGAATGCCTCAACAACCTGAAGTCTCTTAAGAGCCTCCGTCTTACGTTGCTTAGATGTTTCGTTATTTGCTTTGTGACGTAATTCGTAAGAAAGTTCTTCTAAATTGATTCTAGAAAGCAAGTCGATCAAACATTCAGCTCCCATTTTCGCAATGAATTTGGTAGGATCTGTAGCATCGAGATACTGGTTTTCAATCGGTAGTTTTTCAAGAGCATTTAAGTACTCTTCTTCCGTAAGGAAATCCATTTTCTGAAGCGATTCTCCTTCTTCATTCTTAGCATCACCAGCTTGAATTACAACATAACGCTCATAATAGATGATCATGTCGAGTTTCTTAGAAGGTAATCCAAGAAGGTATCCAATTTTGTTTGGTAAAGAACGGAAATACCAGATGTGTGCAACAGGAACAACTAAGTTGATGTGTCCAACACGATCTCTTCGCACTTTCTTTTCGGTAACTTCAACACCACATCGGTCACAAACGATTCCTTTGTATCGGATTCTTTTGTACTTACCACAAGCACATTCAAAATCTTTTACTGGACCGAAAATACGCTCACAGAAAAGACCATCACGTTCCGGCTTGTGCGTACGATAATTGATGGTTTCAGGTTTTAAAACTTCTCCGCGAGAGCTTCCTAAAATTACTTCAGGAGAAGATAATCCAATAGAAATTTTATTGAATTTTTTTTGAGTAACAATTTCGTTATTTCTTGCCATAACTACCTGTTATTATTTTTTATAATGATTATAAAAGAAGTGAACTTCTCTACTTATTCTTCCAAACGAATATCAAGACCTAGACCTTTCAATTCATGCATCAATACGTTGAACGATTCAGGTAAACCTGGTTCCGGGAGGGTATCTCCTTTTACAATCGCTTCGTATGTTTTTGCTCTACCTACAACATCATCCGACTTAACGGTTAAGATTTCTTGTAGCGTACTAGAAGCTCCATATGCCTCTAATGCCCATACTTCCATCTCTCCAAAACGTTGACCTCCAAACTGTGCTTTTCCTCCAAGAGGCTGTTGCGTAATAAGTGAGTATGGTCCGATAGAACGTGAGTGCATTTTGTCGTCAACCATGTGGCCAAGTTTCAGCATGTAAATAACACCTACTGTAGCCGGTTGATCAAAACGTTCTCCTGTTCCACCATCGTATAGATACGTATGTCCGTATCTTGGAATTCCAGCTTCATCGGTTAGTGCATCAATTTGGCTTGCACTAGCTCCATCAAAAATTGGTGTAGCGTATTTCTGGTCTAACTTTTGACCTGCCCATCCAAGAACAGTTTCATAAATCTGACCAATATTCATACGAGAAGGTACTCCAAGTGGGTTTAGAACAATATCAACTGGGGTTCCGTCTTCGAGGAAAGGCATTTCTTCGTGACGTACAATACGTGCAACGATACCTTTATTTCCGTGACGTCCCGCCATCTTATCTCCTACTTTCAGCTTACGTTTCTTAGCAATATAAACTTTTGCTAAACGTTTGATTCCAGCTGGAAGTTCATCTCCAACACTGATCGTAAATTTCTCACGACGAAGTGCTCCTTGAAGATCGTTCTCTTTAATCTTATAGTTGTGAATTAAATCTGCAATTAATGCGTTGATAGCTGCAGTAGTAGTCCATACACCTTTAGTTAAGTGTGTGTAGTCTTCTACAGCCGTAAGCATCTTTAAGGTATATTTTTTACCTTTTGGCAAAATCTCTTCACCCAAGTCATTTTGTACTCCCTGACATGTTTTTCCGTTTACGATGGTAAATAATTTTTCCACCATAACCGAACGAAGATCATCAAATTTAAGATCGAATTGGTCTTCTAACTCTTCCAATTCTTGCTTGTCTTGATTTCTCTTACGTTTATCTTTTACTGAACGTGTAAATAACTTTTTATCAATCACAACACCATGTAATGATGGTGGTGCTTTTAATGAAGCATCTTTTACATCTCCAGCTTTATCTCCAAATATGGCACGTAAAAGTTTTTCTTCTGGTGTTGGATCAGATTCTCCTTTTGGAGTAATTTTTCCAATTAATATATCTCCAGGATTAACTTCCGCACCGATACGAATCATTCCGAATTCATCAAGATCTTTTGTAGCTTCTTCACTTACGTTCGGGATATCGTTTGTAAGTTCTTCCGAACCTAGTTTTGTATCACGAACATCTAAAGAATACTCATCGATATGAATTGATGTAAATACATCTTCACGAACAACACGTTCAGAGATCACAATCGCATCCTCAAAGTTATACCCTTTCCAAGGCATAAAGGCTACTTTCATGTTTCTACCTAAAGCAAGCTCCCCATCTTGAGTAGCATATCCTTGTGAAAGAACTTGACCTAATTTAACGTGGTCTCCTTTTTTAACAATCGGTTTTAGATTGATACAAGTACCTTGATTGGTTTTTCTAAACTTAATTAGGTTATAACTTTTCGTATCACTTTCGAAGCGCACCAATTGCTCTTCTTCAGTAAGATCGTATTTGATTGTAATTTTATCTGCATCAACATACTCTACAACTCCGTTACCTTCAGCATTAATCAGTACTCTAGAATCTGAAGCTACTTGACGCTCAAGACCTGTACCAACAATCGGAGATTCAGGACGCAATAAAGGAACGGCCTGACGCATCATGTTTGATCCCATCAAAGCACGGTTTGCATCATCATGTTCCAAGAATGGAATTAAAGATGCCGAGATCGAAGCAATTTGATTCGGAGCTACATCTGTGTAATCCACATTTGTAGGGTCAATTACTGGGTAATCAGCTTCCTGACGAGCAATAATTTTATCAACGGTAATATTTCCTTCTTCATCGAAAGGAATATTCGCCTGAGCAATTAATTTGCTTTCTTCTTCTTCTGCACTTAAATAAATGGTTTCCTCAAGATTGATTTTACCCTCCGTTACTTTACGGTATGGAGTTTCAATAAATCCAAGGTTATTTACTTTAGCAAAAACACCAAGCGAAGAAATCAAACCAATGTTTGGTCCTTCAGGTGTTTCAATAGGACATAAACGTCCGTAATGAGTATAATGTACATCTCGTACTTCAAAACCAGCACGCTCTCTTGAAAGTCCACCTGGTCCAAGAGCCGATAAACGTCTCTTGTGTGTAATTTCAGCTAAAGGATTTGTTTGATCCATAAACTGAGACAACTGGTTTGTTCCGAAGAAAGTGTTGATTACGGAGGATAATGTTTTTGCATTAATCAAGTCAATCGGTGTAAACACTTCGTTATCACGAACATTCATTCGTTCACGAATAGTTCGAGCCATACGAGCTAAACCAACACCAAACTGTGAAGAAAGTTGTTCTCCTACAGTACGAACACGACGGTTAGATAAGTGATCAATATCATCGATCTCTGCTTTCGAATTGATCAATTCAATTAAATACTTAACAATAGTAATGATGTCTTGTTTGGTTAAAACAAGCTTATCCATTCCTTCGTTGTTTCCTAACTTTTTATTCATTCGGTAACGTCCAACCTCTCCAAGGTTATAACGTTGGTCCGAGAAAAATAACTTGTCAATAATTCCACGAGCAGTCTCTTCATCTGGCGGCTCAGCGTTTCTTAATTGACGGTATATATGTTCAACCGCTTCTTTTTCAGAATTGGTTGGATCTTTTTGAAGTGTATTGTGAATAATCGCATAATCAGACATATGGGCGTCTTCTTTATGTAATAAAATAGTTTTCACACTAGCTTCAAGAATTTCTTCAATGTGGTCTTTTTCAATAACGGTATCACGATCGATGATGATTTCGTTACGTTCAATAGAGATAACCTCTCCTGTATCTTCATCAACAAAATCTTCGTGCCATGTATTCAATACACGAGCCGCTAGTTTACGCCCAAGAATTTTCTTAAGAGCGGTTTTTGAAACTTTGATCTCTTCAGCAAGATCAAATATTTCAAGAATATCTTTATCACTTTCATATCCGATTGCACGGAAAAGTGTAGTTACTGGTAATTTTTTCTTACGATCAATGTAAGCGTACATCACATTATTAATGTCTGTCGCAAATTCAATCCAAGAACCTTTGAAAGGTATAACACGTGCAGAGTACAATTTAGTACCGTTTGCGTGGAATGACTGACCAAAGAATACACCTGGTGAACGGTGTAACTGAGAAACAACAATACGCTCAGCTCCGTTGATTACGAAAGTACCACTTGGTGTCATGTAAGGAATTGTACCCAAGAATACGTCTTGTACAATTGTTTCGAAATCTTCATGTTCAGGATCTGTACAATATAATTTCAAACGTGCCTTTAGGGGAACAGAATGTGTTAATCCTCTCTCGATACACTCTTGTATAGAGTAACGTGGTGGATCAACGAAATAATCAATAAATTCTAAAACAAACTGATTACGCGTATCGGTAATTGGAAAGTTTTCTTTGAAAGTATTGAAAAGACCTTCTTCTGCTCGTTCAGCAGATTTGGTCTCGAGTTGAAAGAAATCTTGAAAAGATTTAATTTGAATATCTAGAAAATCTGGATATTGAGGGGTCTTCTTGGCAGAAGCGAAATTTACTCTATTCTTTAATATACTCGGCATCAGGAGTGGTTTTATATTAATTTCAACAGCGATTCAAGACTAGGGGTGTCTATAAACTATAAAAGGGTTAAAGCCTCTGGACAAAATCCAGAGGCAATAACCTTATTTATTTAGGGTGGGCGAATTACTTAACTTCAACCTCAGCTCCTGCTTCTTCTAAAGAAGTTTTTAAACCTTCAGCTTCGTCTTTAGACACCGCTTCTTTTACATTAGCTGGTGCGCTATCCACTAATTCTTTAGCCTCTTTAAGACCAAGACCAGTAAGTTCTTTAACAAGTTTTACAACTGCTAATTTAGAAGCTCCTGCTGCTTTAAGAACAACAGTAAATTCTGTTTGCTCTTCAGCTGATTCTCCTCCACCTGCTGCTGGACCTGCCGTAGCAACTGCTGCTGCTGCTGGCTCGATACCATACTCATCTTTTAAAATAGTAGCTAATTCATTAACTTCTTTTACTGTTAAATTAACTAGTTGTTCTGCGAATTCTTTTAAATCTGCCATTTTGTATAGTTTAGAAATTTAATTTAAATAATTATTTAGTTGAGTGCGTACACAAATTTTTATCAGACTAACGTTCTGATAGGGTTTTCAATATACCAGCTAGTTGGCCACTGCTAGACTTAAGTCCAGAAATAACATTCTTAGCAGGCGATTGTAATAAGGTAATAATATCTCCAATAAGTTCTTCTTTGGATTTGATTGCTACTAAAGCTTCAATTTGATCATCCCCGATGTATACAGACTCTTCAATATAAGCGCCTTTCAATACAGGTTTGTCAGATTTCTTGCGAAAATCTTTGATTACTTTTGCAGGAGCATTTCCAGCTTCAGAAAACATTAAGGACGTATTCCCTTTTAAAACTTCTTTTAAGTCACCGAATTCTTTATCAGAAGCTTCCATAGCTTTTAGTAAAAGCGTATTCTTAACTACTGATAATCTAATATCGGCCTTAAAACAAGCACGTCTAAGCGCAGAAGTATCTTTAGCATTTAAACCTGCAGTATCGGTTAGATACAAAGTTTTAGCTCCAGACAGCTCAGCGGTTAGCTTTTCAATTACTTGCGATTTTTCTTCTCTTGTCATTCGAATTAGTTTTAAAAAATCTTAAGCGATTTTAGTGTCAATTGAAATACTAGGACTCATTGTGCTAGACATAAAAATGCTTTTCACATAGATTCCTTTGGTCGTAGATGGTTTAAGCTTCATAACTGTATTCAACAGTTCAGATGCGTTTTCCATAATCTTGTCAGCAGCAAATGAAGATTTACCAACAGAAGCATGAATGATTCCAGTTTTATCAACTTTAAAATCAATCTTACCTCCTTTTACATCACTAACAGCTTTCTTAATGTCCATAGTTACTGTACCAGTCTTTGGGTTTGGCATCAAACCACGTGGGCCTAATACACGTCCTAAGGGACCTAATTTACCCATTACACTAGGCATAGTAACAATTACATCAACATCGGTCCAACCGTCTTTGATTTTTTGTAAATATTCATCCAGTCCAACAAAGTCAGCTCCACCTTCTAATGCTTCAGCTTCCTTATCAGGAGTTACTAAGGCTAGTACTCGAACATTTTTTCCAGTACCGTGCGGAAGGGTTACTACTCCACGAACCATTTGATTAGCTTTTCGAGGATCAACTCCTAAACGAATAGCTAAGTCAACAGAAGCGTCAAACTTTACATTAGTAATTTCTTTCACTAATGCGGAAGCTTCTTCAAGAGAGTAGATTTTATTTGCCTCTACTTTTGCTCTTGACTCTTTTTGATTTTTTGTAAGTCGTGCCATTTTCTTTCTTTATAAAATTAAAAAGGGGACTCTCCTCCTGATACAGTGAAGCCCATAGATCGTGCGGTTCCCGCAACCATTTTCATTGCCGATTCGATTGTAAATGCATTTAAATCTTGCATTTTGTCCTCAGCAATTACTTTAATTTGGTCCCAAGATACTGTCGCAACTTTTACTCTATTGGGTTCGCCTGAACCTTTCTTGGCTTTAGCTGCTTCCATCAATTGAATGGCCGCTGGAGGTGTTTTAATGATAAAGTCAAAAGACTTATCTTTATATACAGAGATTACGACTGGTAAAACTTTACCAGGCTTATCTTGAGTTCTAGCATTAAACTGCTTACAAAACTCCATGATATTAACCCCTGCAGCACCTAGCGCGGGTCCAACCGGTGGCGACGGATTCGCTGCACCTCCCCTTACTTGTAATTTGACTAGCTTGTCTACTTCTTTTGCCATTGTTTCAATTTACGATTAAGAATAATTTAGAGTGGAAGCTCTAAACGATTCGATATATATGTAACATTTAAATTTTCTCTACTTGCATATAACTTAATTCTAATGGCGTTTTTCTTCCGAAAATCTTAACCATTACTTCAAGTTTACGTTTTTCTTCATTTACAGTCTCAATTGTTCCTGTGAATCCGTTAAACGGTCCATCAACAACTTTGATTGTTTCACCAGACGAATACGGTATAGCAGTATGCTCTTCTGTAAGTGCAAGTTCGTCTACCTTACCTAGCATTCTGCTAACCTCAGATGATCTTAAAGGAACTGGTTCTCCACCTTTAGTTTCACCTAAAAATCCTATGACATTAGTAACCGACTTGATGATGTGAGGAATCTCACCTACCAAATCTGCCTTTACCATGATATAACCGGGGAAATATACTTTTTCTTTATTGATCTTTTTTCCGTTACGGATTTGAACAACTTTTTCAGTTGGAACTAAGATGTCTTCAAGGTGATGATCATAGCCCAAACGAGAAATCTCAGAAGCTATATAATCTTTGATTTTAGCTTCTTGACCACTTACCGCACGAACAACGTACCATTTTTTCTCGCTTACTTCAGACATCTATCCGTTGATTAGGTTAAAGTAAACAGAAATAACTCTTGACAGTACAGTATCTGCACCCCAAATAGCTAACGAGAAAAGGAGTGAAAAAACAAGAACAACTACCGTAAGGCGTTGCAATTCTGCACGTGGTGTCCACGAAACATTGTTAGTTAATTCTTCAAAAGACTCTTTTATATAGGATATAATTGCTGACATCGGATGCTATTATTATTAATGCACGGGTTGAGAGGCTCGAACTCCCGACACCTGGTTTTGGAGACCAGTGCTCTACCAACTGAGCTAAACCCGTTTTTATTTGACACAAAAGGCGTCCGTCATAGACGGACACCTTATTGAATCAATTTAAAAACTTTTTTCTTAGTCTAAAATCTCTGTAACCTGACCAGCACCTACAGTTCTACCACCTTCACGGATAGCAAAACGAAGTCCAAGGCTTAAAGCGATTGGGCTGATTAGATCTACATGGATTGTTAAGTTATCTCCAGGCATAACCATCTCTACGCCATCAGGAAGAGAAATGTTTCCTGTAACATCAGTAGTACGTACGTAAAACTGTGGACGATAGTTATTGTGGAATGGAGTGTGACGTCCACCTTCTTCTTTTTTAAGAACGTATACCTCTGCTTTGAATTTAGCATGTGGAGTTACAGAACCTGGCTTACAGATTACCATACCTCTTTTGATATCCGTTTTCTCGATACCTCTTAGAAGGATACCAACGTTATCTCCAGCTTCACCTCGGTCTAATATTTTTCTAAACATTTCAACTCCAGTTACTGTAGACTTCAGTTTTTCAGCACCCATACCGATGATATCAACTTCGTCTCCGGAGTTAAATACACCTGTTTCAATACGACCCGTAGCAACAGTACCACGACCAGTAATTGAGAATACATCTTCAACTGGCATTAATGCGTCTTTTTCTACATCACGCTTAGGAAGCTCGATCCATTGATCAACTTCAGACATTAAGCTCAATACAGTATCTACCCATTTTTGTTCTCCGTTAAGAGCACCAAGAGCAGAACCTTGAACTACAGGAGTATTATCTCCATCGTAATCGTAGAAAGAAAGTAATTCTCTTACTTCCATATCAACTAATTCTAAAAGTTCTTCATCGTCAACCATGTCGACTTTGTTAAGAAACACAACAATACGAGGTACACCAACCTGACGTCCTAAAAGGATGTGCTCTCTAGTCTGAGGCATTGGTCCATCTGTTGCAGCAACTACAAGAATTGCTCCGTCCATTTGAGCGGCACCAGTAACCATGTTCTTTACGTAATCGGCGTGACCTGGACAGTCAACGTGAGCGTAATGACGATTTTCTGTTTGATACTCAACGTGTGATGTGTTGATAGTAATACCACGCTCTTTTTCTTCAGGAGCGTTGTCGATTTGGTCAAAACTTCTCGCTTCAGAGAATCCCGCGTCTGACAATACTTTAGTAATTGCAGCAGTGAGTGTAGTTTTACCGTGATCTACGTGACCGATGGTTCCAATATTTAAGTGGGGTTTTGACCGATCAAATGTTTCTTTAGCCATAATACAGGTTTTTCTTTAATGTTTTAAGAGGTGCAAATTTATAAATTTTTTTATTTAAAAATTACTTTTCTACAACTTTTTGCCTATTTTTTTTATGGGACGAAAATATTGACTCTTTTTTTGATTTAAATATTGACAAAGAAGCAGTTAATTGTGTCTTTAAAAAAAGAAAATTATCGATTTAAATTTATTTTTTTTAGAGGCACTAAAGCATTTACTTTTTTCTATTCATTTCCAAAACGGCTTGTTCTATTCCTTTAGGTGTTAAAGGATACATCGGAAGTAATTCTTTAATGATTTGAGTAGAAAGAGTTCCATTCCAATAGCGAACTGGTTCAGGATTCAACCAAGCAACCTTCTTAAAGTGTTCTTTAATTTCAGAGTAGGTGTTTAAGCTAGCTCGATCTAATTCGTAGGGAGCCATAGCTGCATCACCAATAAAAAAAACATGATAATTAGGGTCTTTTGACAAAATACGTTCAATGGGAAGTGGTTTTCGCCGTTGGGAGTCACTAAAAACTTGTCGATATACTGTATTGTGAAAATAATAGGTTTCAAGATCGTGTGCAAAACGTGTTTTCATTTTCCGAAACAAAGTTTGAACAGATTTAATATAAGGATGCATCGAATATCCTCCGTTATCAATAATCAATAACACCTGAAGCTTATCGATGGTGTCGTTTTTGATTTCTGGAATGAACAGTCCTCCTCGTTCTAGGCCTTTATCTATGGTCTCTTTTACGTCTAGAGTTTCCTGAGCTGTTTCTTCTACTATTCCTTTAAGAGAGGCTAAAGCTGCGTCAATATTATTATCATTTAGTATTGCATCCAAATCAACTGGAAAAAAATTAGAATCTCCTAAAACTTTTCGAGCCATCTTACCCCCTCCCGATCCGCCAACACGAATTCCATCTTTTGCTGCACCTCCATGACCATACGGAGAAATTCCGCCAGTTCCAATCCAATGACTTCCACCACTGTGTTCACTTTGTTGATGTCCCTTTACCTCTTCCATGCGTTGCATCAATTCCTCCAACGTTAAATCAGAGTAATCTGCCATTTGGTCTAGAGGGCGGTTTGGAGTTTCATCATTATTGGCCTCAGGATTGTCTTCTAAGTTTCCGTTGTCTTTATCCCAAAGCTTACGTCCATCCAATACTTCTTTAATATCATAATGTGTTAGATGCACCTGATCTAAAAAACGATTGACCCATTCATCTGGAGTTATATCATCCTCCATACGTCCAAAACTAGTTTCCTTCCACTGTTCAAAAGTTTGAGAACGAAGAATGGCATCGTTCAAACGATCATTGGGTCGAATATTAATGTCTAAAAAATACGCATAAAAAGCCTTGGTATAGGGCCCCATATGTTCGGGGTCTTTTATGATAAAGGTGCGCAATACGTTAAAAAGATCTCCAATAGTTCGCACCAAACCTTTATCCATTGCTCGTTGAAGCAACAACAATGCGCGTACATCTACTGCGAGGTCAAATTTTCTGAATGCTTCTGGGAGTGTTGTAAACATGGGATTAGTTTAGTGTACCGAAACTTTGTTCGGAAGCATTTCCAAACTGACGCTGCACACGCTCTAAATCAGCTTGAGTTTTAATCAATGTTCCTAATCCATCCAAGGAATTGATTTTAGAGAGTGCTTCTTGTGTCGTAAACGTTTTTATAAAACGAAGCCAGTTTAGTAATTCTCGTGTGGTCGGCGAGCGTTCCAATCCTATTCTTCGCAGTTGATAAAAAATATCCATCGAAGCGTCAACGATTTTATTCGAAACCTTAGGATGATGCTTGCTAACAATCAAACGCATTTTTTCAGCATCAGGAAATTGTATGTAATGGTATATGCAGCGACCCTTGAAGGCTGTTGGTAATTCTTGCTCACGATTGGAAGTGATTACGATGGCTGGCATATCTTTTTCTGAAGTTTCTATTACTTCTCCAGATTCTGGTAAAATAAATTTTCGATGACTCAATGCGTATAATAAATCATTTGGAAACTCGCGAGGAGCTTTATCAATTTCATCGATCAATAATACGGAATTCGGAGTGCTAAACGCTTTGGCAGCTGGCCCCATAGCAACATAATCTGATAAATTTTCGGTATCCCTTCCACCGGTCGAAAGTTTGGTTTCTAAACCTTTCTCATTTCGTTGCGCGTTGAGGATTTCAATCTGTGAATCTCTCAAATATTTTACATGGTCAAATTTGGCAACAAATTGTTCTACTGTACTTTTCGATCCTGCTGGGTATACAAACATTTCGGTTTGTTGACTAGCAGCAAACTGTAATGGTAATTCTGTTTTTCCAGTTCCCGGTTCTCCTTCGATGAGTAAGGGCATTCCTAATGTACGTGCTATGTGAAATGCTTGCGCTAATTCCTTATCGCACAAGTATTGTTCTGATCCATCCCAAAATGTAGTATCTGCCATATAAATGTAGTTCTTGTTTTAGCGTTCAATATACTGCTTAAAAATCTTTTTCAACTGCTTTTTATCTACCCGATGATCCCCAGCATAAATTTCGTTGTGAAAATCAAGATTACCAGCCTTACAGATTTCTTGTATTTCAATAATTTTTTTCTCGTTCAAAAATTGATCTTCGGATCCATAGGTTAAGATTTTACAAATTTTATTCCAATCAGTTTTGGCAGTTAAATAATCAATGTCCTCAGGAATCCAACAAGCATACGGAATTAAAAAATCTACAGTTACGTCCAAATGATGTAGCCAGCGCATTGCCGTTACTCCACCTTGAGAAAAACCCATAATAATCGTCTTGCAAGAATCTGGGAGTTTTTGAACATAGGAATCATACAAGGTTGAACAATAAACCGAAAAGTCATGAATTTCTTCTAACCGATCGCGCTTGGTCATCCAAGAAGCTACTACTTCCCCACCAAAACCATTCACATAAAAACGTGATAGACCTTCTGGAGCGATTACAAAATGAGTTTCAGGGTCAAAATCTTTGAATTTATAGAGCATTTGTTCAGATAACATATTGGATCCATGCAATACAAACCAGAAGTATTTCGTTTTTGAACTTAGTTCGCCATAAGCAGTATATCGAGCTGTTTTAGGGGTTGCAATATGATGTGTTTTAATTTCCATAAGTTGTTTTTACTTTTCCAAGAAATCTTGATATGTGGCTTGCAATATAGCTTTTCCGTTGGCTTTCAGGCTTTCTTGTTTTGAACCAGAAGCCTGCACTGCATCCTTACTGATAAAATCATACACCATAAACCCTGATTCATTAATAGCACCAAAACCTTGATTGAAAACATAATGTACAAAATGCTCTTTACTTGAGTTGAACAGATGTGTTCCAAATTCAAAAGCTGAATTATCCCCTCCTAATAAATCTACCAAGGTATACGCAAGGTCAACTTGCGAACCCAAGTTTGTGTTTACGGTTCCTCTGCCCTCTATAGCTCCCCCAATCCAAAGCATGGGGATATGAAACCTACTGGGTGCATTGAAATTATCCAAAGGATTAGGAGGAAGCGGATGCCCGTGGTCGGCAGTAATAATGACTACTGTATTTTCCCACCACGTTTGTGTTTTAGCAAATGCGACAAAATCACCTAAAGCCTGATCGGTATAGGACATTGAACTTTTGAATCTATTCAGTTCCGAAGCATCTCCAAAACGATATGTTCCAGGAAATTCATACGGCTCATGACTGGTTAGGGTCAATATAGTTTTAAAGAAAGGTTTTTCTGGAGGTGCTTCATTATAATCTGTTGCTATCCGATCAAAAAGTATATCGTCGTGAACACCCCATTTAGAATTCCAGTCTTTGCGTTCAAAAATCTCTGAACCGAAAATTTCGTCGATTCCTTTTCCAAAAAGATAGTTATTCATATCAGCAAAATTCAAATCACCTCCATAATAAAAAGAGTTATGGTACCCCAAATCTTTCAATGATTGAGAAAGCAAAGGGAGTTTTTTAGATTTCAAAGGCATTTTGATGATACTCTTTTTGGGTTGAGGAAAATATCCACTTAACAAGGCCACCAATCCCTTATCCGTTCGGTCACCATTTGCGTAAAAATTAGTAAACAAAAGTCCTTCTTCTGATAAACTGTTGAAATTTGGGGTTATTTCAATATCACCCCCAAGAGGTCCAACCACCTTTGCTGTAAATCCTTCCCATATTACAAAAATAATATTGGGAGTTTTTGTTTTAAAAATTGGATTAATAATACTGTCTTTTGACAATACAGGTTGTCGTAGAGATTCTAAAACACCTAAAGCCTCCTCAGGTTCATAAGTAAGAAAAGGATGTTCATTAGCATCGACTTGTTTGGTTACGGCATGCATAAAATTCCATGCATAATTTACAGCTGCATGATTGGCATACATTGTATTCGAAAAATACACATTACCTTGATTGATAGGTATGGTCTGTAATCCGCCACGCATAGGTAATAGTAGGGAACCTATTAACAACATTAATACTGGAATCCCCCAGAGAGGAGTTCGTTCAATTTTTTTAACTCCACTGTAAAAAAAGAAACTTATAAGATAGCATGTCAAAAAAGTTAAGCCGACAATTAAACCAGTAAACAAAATAAGATCGTTGGTTGATGTTGAAGCAAACATCAAATCCGGTGTATTCAGGTAACGAATGAACGTAGTGTCCAAACGAGTATTCCAATATGAGTATAAAAACAAATCTATTAATAGCAGAATATTCATCAACAAAACAAGTCCAAAAGAATAGGTTTTATGAACTAAACGAACTGTTCTTTCTGAAAGGAAAGACCGGAAGAGTACCAAGAAAAAAGGGATGATTACAAGATATGCCGCAATTGAAAAATCCAACCGTAAGCCATATCCAAAGACAAGAAACAACTCACTCGGTGCTAAAGTTTTTGTCATGTCTGTATGATAGCTTACAAACAAAAAACGAGCAGTGACAAAATATAAAATCCAAAAACCATAGTACTTTAGATTAAAGGAAATGCTGTTAAAAACTGCTTGCATGAATTACAAATAAAATTTACGTTGCAACGAAGCTACTGGCAAAAATGAATAAAAAATCGCATTCTGAGAAATTAATTGATACTCGGTTTAAAAAGTTGGTGTAAAAAAGAAAGTATGGAAAAAGAAAAGAATATTTTTACAGGATAAACTTACCATTCAAGTGAAACATCAGGCCTTAAAAATTTTCAAGTACTTTTTAATTAGCGCCACTACTATAGGACTGCTAATAAAGTTCTATGAAGATATCCAAATATGGTTTAATTTTTTTTAGAATAAATTCCTGAAGAATATAATGTGCATACTAAAGCTTTAGTGATATTGAAAATCCGATCTAAAGTTTGTATTTGTAGGGAGGTTGAAGAAAATTAGAGCCAGCGAGCAGATTTGAACTGCCGACCTCTTCCTTACCAAGGAAACGCTCTACCCCTGAGCTACACCGGCAATAAAAAGAGCGAGAGACCGGGTTCGAACCGGCGACATTCAGCTTGGAAGGCTGACGCTCTACCAACTGAGCTACTCTCGCGTTTAAAAACCTTCAAAGAAGGTTTTAGGTGTGGGGAGAGCAGGATTCGAACCTGCGAAGACGTAGTCAGCAGATTTACAGTCTGCCCTCGTTGGCCGCTTGAGTATCTCCCCGGTAATATTTCAATAAACAAGAACTAAATTCTTGAGTGAATCGATACGTATTCGATTCTTTTTTTTGAGCCGATGGAGGGACTCGAACCCACGACCTGCTGATTACAAATCAGCTGCTCTAGCCAGCTGAGCTACATCGGCTTTTATTGGTATAAAACCACGTTCTTTCGAACGGTGTGCAAATGTAGATATTTATTTTTTTTGATTCAAATGATTTGCACAAAAAAATCATTAATTATCTGAAGTTTCTTTATGTTTTTTCAAAATACGCTCTGCTGCCCTGACATTCAAATCAATAGCTTCTTCGAAGGTTTTACATGTTTTCTTGACAATTACATCATCTCCTACGATTCTCAGTTTAATCTCAGCAAATTTGTTAATCCGATCCGTTGCATTCTCTACTTTAAAGACAACTTCAGCACTTAAAATCTTATCGTAAAACTGTTCTAGCTTCTCAATTTTCTTCTTTGCGAAGTCAATTAGTTTTCCGTCTGCTGTAAAATTGATGGATTGGATGTTGATTGTCATAGTTGAGGGTTTTAAATTAAAACTATTTTTCGGTACCACGGGGGTGGGCTTGAGCGTACACTTTTTTCATTTTATCAATACTGGTATGCGTATAAACTTGTGTAGCTGCCAAAGAAGCATGTCCCAAAAGTTCTTTTACAGCATTCAAATCTGCCCCTTTATTGAGCAAATGAGTAGCAAAACTATGCCGTAACATATGAGGGCTTCTTTTAACCTTTGTTGATACTAAACTAATATAATCATTTACGGTTTTGTAAACAAAATTCTCGGACACTTTTCCTCCTTTTTCTGATTGAATAAAAAAGCTGTTGTGTTCAAAATTTGGGTTTTGCTCAGCGAGCTTTTGGTATTCTTGAAGTGTAGTTGCCAGAGTGCTTATAATTGGTATCAGGCGTTCTTTGTTGCGTTTTCCAAGAACTCGAAGTGTTGCAGTGTCAAAAGAAACATCACTACTCTTTAGTGCTATGAGTTCGGCGCGTCTCATTCCGGTAGCGTATAATAGTTCAATGATTGTTTTTTGAAGCACCCCTTTATAGCTATCCTCAAAATGATTCCCTTCTAAAAGGGTTGCCATTTCTTTTTCTGAAAAAGGAATATGCACCTTCTTTGTTTCTTTTAATGGTATGTGTTTTCGTAGAGGAGAAACTGTGATAATCTCGGTGCGAAGTAAGAAGTTGTAATACGATCGAAGTACAGAAATTTTACGGTTTACCGTTCGGTTACTTTTTCCCTGATCGACAAGAGCTATAATCCAAGAACGTATAATTGTATAGGGGAGTTGATCGATGTCTTGTTCCTCGAAAGTTTCTTGACAAAATTGCTGAAAACTTTGTAAGTCTTTAGAATAAGCGAGTTGGGTATGGGACGAATATTTACGTTCAAAAGTTATATACTCGATATAGCGGGGTATAGACATAAAAAAACGTTGTTACTCAAAGTTATAAAACTTTAAACAACAACGTTTGTTTTTTTGCAGCAATTAAAAACTATAGACTTTCTGAGTCTCTTAATTTTTGAATGTATTGTGCTTTTTGAATTTTGACTCTGTTCTTGACAGAAGGTTTAGCAAACTGCTTTCGTGCGCGTAATTGACGCATGCCACCAGTTTTATCAAATTTTCGTTTGTAGCGCTTTAAAGCTCTATCGATATTCTCACCTTCTTTAATTGGTATAATTAACATAATAATGCACCTCCTTTCGTTAAAATAGATCGCAAAGATAAACAACCTTTGAGATAAATCTAATTTTTATTTATTTAATCTCTCAAGAGTTCTCTTGAGATCACTAATTTCTGTATTTCTGTAGTTCCTTCGCCAATGGTACAAAGCTTTGCATCGCGATAAAACTTTTCAACGGGATAGTCTTTTGTGAATCCATAGCCTCCATGAATCTGCACCGCTTCGCTTGCAACTTTTACACATACTTCTGATGCATACATCTTTGCCATTGCTCCGATCTTGGTAATATTCTTACCCTGAATCTTATCGAATGCAGCCTTATGTAACAATAATTCAGATGCTTCTATTTCGGTAGCCATTTCTGCTAGTTTAAACGAAATTCCTTGAAAAGAACTGATCGGTTGTCCAAATTGCTTCCGCTCTTTCGAGTATTGCAGTGCTGCTTGGTATGCCCCCTTGGCAACTCCTAAAGAAAGTGCACCAATTGAAATACGACCTCCGTCTAATATCTTCATGGATTGAATGAACCCCTCTCCTACTTCGCCTAATCTGTTTTCGTCAGGAATAATGCAGTTATCAAAAACCATTTCAGCAGTTTCCGAAGCACGCATTCCTAATTTATCTTCCTTTTTACCATAACCAAAACCTGGAGTTCCTCGTTCAATTACAAATGCGGTCATTCCCCTGCTATCTCCTTTTTCGCCATTACGCGCAACAACTACAGCAATGTGTCCACTTTTTCCGTGTGTAATAAAATTCTTAGTTCCATTAAGCACCCATGAATCTCCCTGTTTCTTTGCAGTTGTATTCATCCCTTTAGCATCAGAACCTGTGTTGTGTTCGGTCAACCCCCAAGCACCTATATGCTCGCCAGAAGTAAGCTTAGGAAGCCATTTGGAACGTTGTGATTCGTTACCAAAAAGATAGATGTGATTTGCACAAAGTGAATTGTGTGCCGCTACAGATAGTCCGATTGACGGATCTACAATAGAAATTTGTTCAATTACAGCAATGTACTCGTGATAGCCCAAACCAGAACCTCCATATTCTTCAGGAATTAGCACACCTAAAAAACCTAGAGCACCTGCCTTGCGTAAAACGTCCATCGGTAGATGTTGAGATTCATCCCATTCTCGAACGTGGGGTTTTATATACTGTAACGCAAAATCTCGAGCTGAGTCAGCTATTAAATCTAACGATTCTGATGTCTCATAAGAGAAAGCAGTTGGATTCATAAATATAATATTTACTGCAAATATAGTGCTAATCTTTCTATTTTCAAGGAATCGAAACCGGGTTCAGATCGAAGGTTTTCAAAACTTAAATTTTGGTTCCGTGTTCGTAATCCAATGATCTTTTTTGCCTCAGATTTACTCAAATACGGTATCCTTAAAAGTGCCTCCATTGTAACCTCAGCGATTGGTATCTTAACACGCTCTGGCTTTGTTATTAATTTAAACTGACGCTTTACTTTCTCGACGACTAAAGAATCTAAACCATATACTTCATAGAGTTGGTCAAGTTCATCAAAACCCTGTAAACGCGTTCGGTATTTAACAATCCGCTTGGAAAGCACTTCTCCAATTCCACGGACTTGAGTCAAATCTCTTGCTGAAGAAGTATTCAAGTCCTTTACTTCGATGGATTTTGGTCTCTTTGTCTTTTCAGTCTGAGTAGTCACCCAATCGGGGAATTTAAAATAAGGGCTGTACTGTTTTATCCAGCTCGGAGTTACTTGGGTAATTTGCTCAAATGCTGCGACAGAATTGATGAACTCTCCAGAGTCTCGATACAGATGAAGGCGTTCAATTTCTTTTACAGAAAGTCCCAGTTGATATCCTTTTGAAAGTGAAATGTAGTTAGGGTTGAAGGGAAAAATACGGGGCTGTTGCTTTTGTAGTTTTGCTAAATCGATCTGCTCTTGCAAGGCAGCATCAAAAGCAAGGATATCCATTGCATCTTTTTCAAAGGTGTAACGATCTAGATAAATCTGAAAACCAATCAATACTAAAAATAAAAAAAAGGCCACACGCTGTGTTCGAAAGGAACGAAAAGCGAATGACCTTCTTTTTAACATCTTTATATTTTAACCCTCTATCGTACGAATCGCTTTTATAAATTTATTTAATTCTTCTTTTACTTTTGGAAAAAGGAGAAGTAATCCAATCATATTGGGAAATACTAATGCAAGAATCATTGCATCTGAGAATTTAATTACCGCGTCTAAAGTAGAAGCCGCTCCAATAATTACAAATAATAAGAATATGATCTTATACACTAAATCAGCCTTTTTTCCTTTACCAAAAAGATACTTCCAAGATTGCAAACCATAATAAGACCAAGAAATCATTGTACTAAATGCAAACAGTACAATTGCAATTGTAAGTATGTAAGAGAATCCTGGGATAACAGAATCAAAGGCTCTAGAAGTTAAATCTACACCTCCTAGACTTTCACCAGATCCATTAAGAATTACATTACTACCTTGCACAGAACCATACTCAAAAACACTTTGTAGATTAGATCCATCAATATTAAAGAAAATAATTACTAAAGCAGTCATTGTACAAATCACTACAGTATCAATAAACGGCTCTAATAGAGCTACCAATCCTTCTGAAGCTGAATGTTTTGTTTTAACGGCTGAGTGAGCAATTGCTGCAGAACCAGCGCCAGCTTCATTAGAGAATGCTGCTCTTTGGAAACCAACGATTATAACCCCAACAATACCTCCTAAACCAGCCATAGGGCTGAATGCTCCTTCAAAAATCAGCCCGAAAGCATCATCAATATAACTGTAATTAGCGAAAATTATAATTAAAGCTGCTAACACATATATCCCTGCCATAAATGGAACAATTTTTTCTGTAATAGATGCGATTCTCTTAATTCCGCCAATAATGACAATACCTACAAGTACTGCTAAAACAATACCTATAATAACGCCAGATGCTCCGCCTTCAATTCCAAATAAAGATGATAATTGTACAGCAGCTTGGTTGGACTGAAAAGCATTACCACCACCGAAAGAAGCCCCTACACATAGTATAGCAAACACGACACCTAAAATTTTCCCTAAAACTTTCAGGCCCCTTTCTTCAAGTCCTTTAGATAAATAGTACATCGGTCCACCATAAACAGTTCCATCTTCACCAACATCTCGGTATTTAACACCCAATGTGCATTCTACAAACTTGGTTGACATCCCAATCAATCCACAAACAACCATCCAAAAAGTAGCCCCAGGACCACCCAAAGCGATTGCCACAGCAACCCCTGCAATATTTCCCAAACCAACTGTTCCTGAAACTGCAGTTGCCAGTGCCTGAAAATGAGAAACTTCACCATCTCCAGCGGCATCTTCAATGCTGTCATATTTACCACGTACTATATTGATAGCAGTAGGAAATCTTCTTACATTTATGAATCCAAAATATACAGTGAAAAATGTTGCTCCAACAACCAATAATACTACAACAAAAGGGATATTATATCCCCCAAGAGGAATAGTCGTTAAAACAAGTCCTTCCCATGCTGATGCAATGGGCATAAACCAATCATCAATTCGCTGATCTAGCCCCTTTTCTTGGGCAAAAAGTGAGGGTATCGAAAGTACCGATAAAAGTAAAAATAGGAACTTCGATTTATTTGTTATGTACTTCATAGTTTGTAATCTTCTGAAAT
>Ga0257120_1000203_pt1 | contig 47998 bp, 57 predicted proteins | sample SI106_10metaG_FD_190153 | JGI IMG/M metagenome (GOLD analysis project Ga0257120, IMG submission 190153) | Marine microbial communities from Saanich Inlet, British Columbia, Canada - SI106_10 | ecosystem: Environmental > Aquatic > Marine > Inlet | place: Canada: British Columbia | collected...
GGTCACCCTGTATTTAATACGCCTAAGGAAGATGTTGTGGGTCCATTTGGAGAAGCTATAGAGGTTGGTGTTATTGAACACTGGGATAACGAGGTTGACGGATTAAAAGGTGACCAGGATGCTTTAAATGAATTCTATAGACAGTTTCCACGTTCAGAAGAACACGCGTTTAGAGATGAAGCTAAAAATAGTATATTTAATTTAGCTAAAATATATGAACAAATAGATTACAATGAAGACTTAGGTAATACTAATGTAGTAACTACTGGTAGTTTTCAATGGGAGAATGGTATTAAAGACACTAGGGTTGTATTCACACCTAATCCTAATGGAAGATTTAAAATATCTTGGGTACCAGGTCAAAACCTGCAAAACAGACAAGTTATTAAAAATGGTATTAAATACCCAGGTAATGATCACATGGGTGCTTTTGGTTGTGATAGTTATGATATATCAGGCACAACTGATGGAAGGGGTTCTAAAGGAGCTTTACACGGATTAACTAAGTTTAGTATGGAAGATGCTCCAGCTAATACATTCTTTTTAGAATATGTAGCTAGACCTCAAACCGCTGATATGTTTTTTGAAGATGTATTGATGGCATGTGTATTTTACGGTATGCCAATATTAGCAGAGAATAACAAACCTAGATTATTATATTATTTTAAAAGAAGAGGATATAGAGGTTACTCTATGAATAGACCAGATAAGGTTTGGAATAAATTATCTGTAACAGAAAAAGAAATAGGTGGTATGCCTAACTCGAGTGAGGATATTAAACAAGCTCATGCTGCTGCAATAGAAAGTTATATAGATAGTTATGTAGGGTTACTTGAGGATGGTTCTTATGGTACGCTTTACTTTTCTGAAACTTTAAATGATTGGGCAGGATTTGATGTAAACAATAGAACTAAGTTTGATGCCGCGATAAGCTCAGGGTTAGCTATAATGGCTTGCAATAGAAATAAGTATCATCCTAAAGCGGATATACAAAGAGATAAAGTAAATTTAAGAATAGCTAAATACTCCAATGCTGGTGGTATTTCAAAATTAATAGAAAATTAAAAATATGGCTGAGTCAGTTATAACAAATTCTTTTCCAAGCCAAGTTGCTAGCGATGCAGATAAAATGGGTATGGATTACGGAACTTCCGTAGGTAGAGCTATTGAAAGCGAATGGTTTAATAGCGATAATGGAAATGGAAGGTTTAAAAGTAATCAAGCATCATTTCATAACTTACGTTTATACGCTAGAGGTGAGCAAAGTATTCAAAAATACAAAGATGAATTATCTATAAATGGTGATTTGTCTTATCTTAATTTAGATTGGAAACCTGTTCCTATCATACCTAAGTTTGTAGATATTGTTGTTAACGGTATATCTGAAAGAGTATTTGATATAAAAGCTTATTCTCAAGATCCTTACGGGGTAGACAAACGAACGAAGTACATGGAATCTCTTATTAGAGATATGCAAACAAAAGAGCTAGGCGAATTTGCTTTAGCTGAGTTTGGTGTTAATTTGTTTGAAAACGATCCAGAAGCATTGCCTAAAAACAAAGAAGAATTAGACCTACATATGCAGCTGAGTTATAAGCAGCAAGTAGAACTAGCTGAGGAACAAGCTATTAATACTTTGCTTGAAGGTAATAAATATGAGTTAACTAAGAAAAGATGTAACTACGATTTAACTACTATAGGTATTGCTGCTGTAAAAAATACATTTAGCAAAGCAGAAGGAGCTAAGGTTGAATACGTAGATCCAGTTAATTTAGTATGGTCTTACACTGAGTCACCTTATTTTGATGATATATATTATGTTGGGGAAGTAAAATCCGTACATATTAATGAAATTAAAAAAGAGTTTCCTGATTTAACAGAAGACGATCTTAAGTCTATCTCTGGTCAATCACATAAAGGTAACGGGTTCTACGATAGAACTAACACTAACTCAAGTGAAACTGATCAGAATACTATTCAAGTATTATACTTTAATTACAAAACTTACACAAACGAAGTATATAAGGTAAAAGAAACAGCAACAGGAGCTGCTAAAATTATACCTAAGGATGATCAATTTAATCCACCGCCAGAATTATACGAAGAATACGGTATTACTAAATTATCACAATCTTTAGAAGTAGTATACGAAGGAGTAAAAATATTAGGTGGTAAAATGTTAAAGTGGGAAATTGCTACAAACATGATACGTCCTAAAAGCGATTATACTAAAGTTAAAATGAATTATAGTATTGTTGCTCCTAGAATGTATAAAGGTAGAATAGAATCTATTGTAAGCCGTATAACTGGGTTTGCAGATATGATTCAACTTACACACTTAAAGCTACAACAGATAATGTCTAGAATGGTGCCGGATGGTGTTTATCTTGATGTGGATGGTTTAGCTGAAGTTGATTTAGGTAATGGTACAAATTACAATCCTCAAGAAGCGCTTAACATGTTCTTCCAGACAGGATCTGTATTAGGTAGATCTTTTACTCAGGAAGGAGATATGAATCCTGGCAAAATACCAATCCAAGAAATAAGTACAGGGGCAGGAGGCGCTAAGATACAAAGTCTAATAGCTAATTACAATTATTATCTGCAAATGATAAGAGATGTAACAGGTTTAAACGAAGCTAGAGACGGAAGCTCTCCGGATTCTAGAGCTTTAGTAGGTGTTCAAAAACTTGCAGCAGCTAATTCAAACACTGCAACAAGACATATATTAGATAGTAGTTTATTTTTAACTGCTGATTTATGTGAAGGCTTATCATTAAGGATATCTGACATATTAGAATACTCGCCAACAAGAGAAGCATTTAGACATAAGCTAGGTAATCAGAATGTAGCAGTGCTCGAAGAAATGGGTGATTTATATTTATACGATTTCGGTATATTCATAGAGTTACAACCAGACGACGAGCAAAGAGCTGTATTAGAAAACAATATACAAGGAGCTGTTCAGAGTGGTTTGATTGATTTATCTGACGCTATTGATTTACGTGAGGTTAAGAATATTAAGTTAGCTAATCAGTTACTTAAAATAAGAAGAGTAGAAAAACAAAAGAGAGATCAAGAGATACAACAACAAAATATACAAGCGCAAGCAGAAGCCAATGCTCAAGCTCAACAAGTAGCTGCTCAGGCTGAAGTGCAAAAGTCAGAAGCAATCACTCAGCAAAAAATATCCTTAGAACAAGCTAAAGCTCAAATTGCAGAACAACGCCTGATGCAAGAAGCTGCTTTAAAGAAGGAATTGATGCAACTAGAGTTTCAAATGAATATGCAACTTAAAGGAGCTGATGTCAACAATCGCAAGCAAGAGCTATCCGAAAAAGAAGATAGAAAAGATGACAGAACAAAAATACAAGCATCTCAGCAAAGCGAATTAATTGATCAAAGAGCAAAACAAGGACCACCAAAGAACTTCGAATCATCTGGTAACGATATTCTTAGTGGCAATTTCGACTTAGGTTCCTTTGAGCCTAGGTAATAATAATAGTAACATTTATATAATATTTTATCATGTCAGAAGAATTAGAACAACAAGCACCTGAAGTAGAATCTACTCAGGTCGAAGAAAAACAACCTATGTCTTTCGAAGACGGGGTTATTAAAGTTGATTTAGCTGAATTTAACAAAGCTACAGAACAGGAACCTGTAGAGCAACAGCCTGAGGTTGAAGCTGTTACACCTGATCAACCAAGCGAAGAAGTTATTGAAACACCTGTAGAAGCTGAAGAGCCTATGCAAGTTTTAGAGGAAATAACTGAAGAAGAAGTAGTAGAGCAAGTAGAGCAATTGAATGAAACGGTTTCTGAAGCAATTCAAGAACAACGCGAAACAGGTCAGCAATTACCTGATAACATTCAAAAAGTTGTTGAGTTCATGGAAGAAACTGGAGGTACTCTAGAAGATTATGTGAAATTAAACACTGATTATGCTTCACTAGATGAAACTCAATTACTAAGAGAATACTATGAATCATCAAAACCTCATTTAGATAGAGATGAAATTGACTTCTTAATGGAAGATAATTTCAGTTTCGATGAAGATGTAGATGACGAAAGAGATATTCGTAGAAAGAAAATGGCACGCAAGGAAGAGCTTGCAAACGCTAAAAGTCACTTAGATAATTTAAAGTCTAAGTATTACAATGAAATTAAAGCTGGTTCAAGATTGAATCCAGAACAAAGAAAAGCGGTAGAATTCTTTGACCGTTATAACAAGGAAAACGAAGAAGCAACTAAGATAGCTGAGCACCAGGTATCTACATTTAAAAGTAAAACGGAAGGATTATTTTCTAACGAATTCAAAGGTTTTGATTTCAACATCGGAGATAAAAAATTCAGATACAAAGTAAATAATGTAGGTCAGGTGAAAGACACACAGAGCGACATCAATAATTTTGTCAAGAAGTTCTTGAACGATAAGAATGAAATGAGCGACGCTGCTGGGTATCACAAGTCTTTATTCGCAGCTATGAACACAGATGCGATTGCAAATCACTTTTATGAGCAAGGTAAAGCCGACGCAATGAAAAGTAGTATTCAAAAAGCCAAGAACATTGATATGAGTCCAAGAGGTGCTCATGAAGAAGTCAAAGCTTCTAACGGCTGGCAAGTACGAGCGATCAACCCTGGTGTTACTTCTAAGTTTGGAATAAAAACAAAAAAATAATAAATTTTAAATTACAATTATGGCAGGATCATTTACAGGGAGTGCTGGAGCGTTAGCGCACTTAACTCCACGTCCAACACAAACATTATTTAATGATAACTATTTATCATTATCTCAATTAGATTTTACACAACAATTTTTACCAGAAGTATACGAAAAAGAAGTAGAGCGTTATGGAAACAGAACAATCTCTGGATTTTTACGTATGGTAGGTGCTGAAATGCCTATGGCATCTGATCAAGTAGTTTGGTCTGAGCAAGGAAGATTACACATTGCTTATGATGATGTAACTGTTGTATCTGCAACTTCTATTACTATCCCTGCACAAGCAGGAGCATCTAAGAACTTAATCGGTCCTGGAGCAACTATCGTTATCGCTGATTCAACTGGATTAACAGTAGAGAAAGCTTATGTACAAGCAGTAGCTACCGCAGCTGGTGTTGCAACTCTTACTATTGCAGGTTATGCTGGTGACATTACTGTTACTGGAACTGGAAACGTAAAAGTATTTGTATACGGTTCTGAGTATGCTAAAGGAACTTCTAACGCTGGAACATCTATTGATGCTTCTTTCGAGCAGTTTAGCAACAAGCCAATTATCTTAAGAGATAAATACAATGTGAATGGTTCTGATACCGCTCAAATTGGATGGGTTGAAGTAGCTACTGAAGCTGGAACTTCTGGATACTTATGGTATTTAAAGTCTGAGCACGAAGCTAGAATTCGTTTCGAAGATCAATTAGAAATGACTATGATTGAAGCTGAAAAAGCAGCATCTGCAATCACTCCAGCTGCTGGATTAGGTGGTGGATCTGAGATTCAAGGTTCTGACGGGTTATTCGCAGCTCTTAATGATAGAGGTTTAGTGTATTCTGATGCAGACTTCGGTGGAGCAGCAGGATTAGCTGATTTCGATTTAATTTTACAAGAATTAGATAAGCAAGGTGCTATTGAAGAGAACATGATGTTCTTAGATAGAGCTTCAGCTTTAGGTATCGACAACATGTTAGCTGCACAAAACTCTTACGGAGCAGGTGGAACTTCTTATGGTGTATTCGATAACAACGAAGATATGGCTTTAAACTTAGGATTCTCTGGATTCAGAAGAGGTTCTTATGACTTTTACAAGACTGACTGGAAATACTTAAACGATGCTACTACACGTGGATTAGTTGGAGATGTTGAAGGACTTATTGTACCAGCAGGAACTTCTACAGTTTATGACCAACAATTAGGAAAGAATATTTCAAGACCATTCTTACACGTACGTTATAGAGCTTCTGAAGCTGATGACAGAAAGATGAAATCTTGGATCACTGGATCAGTTGGAGGAAACTATACAAGCGACGAAGACGCAATGAACGTTCACTTCTTATCAGAAAGATGTTTATGTGTACAAGGAGCTAACAACTTTGTGATGTTGAAAAAGATCGCATCATAGGTTAACTTAATGTAATTCTTACCCTCGTTGTATATACGAGGGTAATTATTACTCTTATCAAATTATTAAATCATATTATATTATGGCTAAAAAAGCTACAGCAAACAAAGTAGAGGTTGCACCTCAAGCAGTAACACCAGAGCTCCAAAAGCTCCTGCAAAACCAACCATGGGAATACAAGGATAGAACTTATTATTTAACAACAGGTAAGTCTCCTTTAATTTTTACTATTCCTGCAAGACACAATCAAAGAAAACCTTTATTGTATTTTGACCCGGCATTAGGGTATCAAAGAGAACTTAGATATGCCACTAACCAAAGAACTCCATTTGTAGATGAGCAAAAAGGAGAAAGTACTTTAGGTAGAATCGTTATGAGAAACGGAGTACTTAATGTAAAAAAAGAAGACGTAGCGTTACAACAATTGCTATCTCTTTATCATCCTTTAAGAGGCAAAATATATGCTGAGCTAGATAAGGAAAGAGAATCAGTTAATGAATTAGACTGGATCGAATTAGAATTAGAAGCATTAACAGCAGCTAAAAATATCGAAGTAGATCATGCAGAAGCTATTTTAAGATCTGAGTATGGTGAAAAAGTTACATCTTTATCTTCAAGTGAACTAAGAAGAGATTTAATGATTTTTGCTAAAAGAAACCCAGTTTTGTTTATTGAACTAGCAGAAGATGAATCAATACAATTAAGAAACGTAGGTGCTAAAGCTGTAGAGGCCGGCGTGTTAAGATTATCAGCAGATCAACGTACATTTTCGTACGGAGAAGGAAACAGAAAATTAATGACTGTTCCTTTTGATGAACATCCTTATTCAGCATTAGCTTCTTTCTTTAAGACAGATGATGGTATGGAAGTTTACAAAGCAATATTAAAGAAAATTAGATAGGTATTACTATAGTAGTTAGGCTGCTCTAGGGTGGCCTAATCACTATAAACAATAAAAAATATGAGCGTAAGTATAGATACTGTTTACCAAAGAGTACTTGGAATACTAAACAAAGAACAACGAGGATATATTACGCCTCAACAATTTAACTTGTTTGCAAATCAAGCTCAGCAAGATTTATTCGAACAATACTTCTACGATATAAACCAGTTTGGTAGGATATCAGGTAACAGCACTGAGTACTCAGACATGCTGACACTACTTAATGAAAAAATTAACATATTTGAAACCTCAGGTCTTTTCACTAGATCCGGGGATTATTTCATAAAGCCAACTGACTTATATAGATTAGGTACAGTTGTATACAAAAACACTACACAAGATGCGTTTGGAGTGGACTCTACTGAGCACATTGAAGCAGAACGTATTAACGCGAACGAATTCTTATATATAAATTCATCGCCATTAACAAAGCCTAAAAACACAAGACCAATCTACGTATCTAATTCTACTGGATTAAAAATATACGCTAGCAACGAAGTTACATCTACTTCTCTTGTGTACGCTAACTACATTAAAAAACCTGCAAAAGTAGAATGGAAGTATCAAATGGTGTTTGGGCAAGCTTTGTACGATTCAAGCGGTTCTACTGATTTTGAATTACATCCATCTGAAGAGGTTGAATTAATATTTAAAATACTAGAACTATCTGGTATATCTATAAAAGATTTATCAGTTTATCAGGTAGCTAACAGCGAAGAGCAGGAAACAATTCAACAAGAAAAAGCATAACATATGGGTTTAATAAATCAAACAGATGAACAATACTATGAAGGACCAGATGGTGTATGGAATAGTAATGACGAAAATTACGGAAATTATCAGTTTACCAGTATTAAAGACATTGTAAATAACTTTATGATTTCTTACGTAGGAGAAGAGAAAATTATATCTAAAGTTAAAAGAACTGATGTAGCTTTTCATGCACAGAGAGGAATTCAAGAATTTAGTTTTGATTTATTACCTTCTGTAAAATCTCAAGAAATAGAAATAGGACCTAGCTTAGGTTTTATATTACCTAAAGATTATGTTAACTACGTAAAATTAACATGGATTGATGGAAGCGGAATAGAGCGTATTATATATCCTACATCTAAAACAAGTAATCCATTACCGTTAACACAAGATAGTAATTACGAATACTTATTTGATAACAACGGGAGTATAATTACTGCTAACGATTCTGAAACAAAGAAGAGATTTGAAAAGGCAACAGGTGATTCTCAAAATATGGATGACACTGATACAACAGCTTTAGAAAGTTTTGGAGCTAGATTCGGTGGTACACCCGAAAACATGCAGAAGAACGGCGTTTTTTACATTGATCAAATAAAAGGAAGTATATTTTTTGACTCATCAATGGTTTCAAAAATTGTTACTTTAAAATATATCTCAGATGGTTTAGGATCAGATGAGGAAATGGTTGTTCATAAGTTTGCCGAAGAAGCACTATATAAGCACATAGCTTATTCTGTATTATCTACAAGAGCTAATACTCCAGAGTATTTAGTTAGCAGAGTTAAAAGAGAAAGAGCAGCCGCAAAACGAAACGCAAAAATAAGATTGTCTAATATTAAGATCGAAGAAATTGCTCAAGTAATGCGCAACAAGTCTAAGGTTATAAAACACTAATATATGCCAGAGTTACTACATACATTCAATTCGGGGAAAATGAATAAAGACCTCGATGAAAGATTAGTGCCTAATGGACAATATAGAGATGCGTTAAACCTAGAACTTTCTACATCAGAAGGATCTAATGTAGGTGCATTACAAACAGTGTTAGGCAATACTCTTAATTCTAATAAAAGTTTAAACCCTACTACAGGAGTTATAACGAAATGGACATCTAATTTTATATCAAACTTATCTAATCCTAAAGTAATAGGTACACACAGAGATAATATAAATGAAAAGATATATTGGTTCATCGCTTCGGATTCTATCAGTGCAATAGCTGAGTATGATCAAATAGATGACGTTATAGTGCCTATAGTGGTCGACGCTCAATCTATTTTAAATTTTAGTACAAACTACTTAATAACTGGTATAAGTGCTTTAGAAGGCTTATTAATGTGGACTGATGATCAAACGGAACCTAAGCTAATAAATATAGAGCAGTGGAGAGAAGCATCAATAGATTTCGGTACTCATACTGTTTTCAATGGTAGAGATTTTTTGGAAAGTGATTTAACTGTAATTAAGAAGTATCCTTTAACCGCTCCAGAGTTATCATTAGCTAACACTAGAGCTGTGGATTCAAACGGTGACCCTGCTGTGGTAAGCAATGTTACTTCGGCTACTTTTACACAAGCAGATCCTGGAAATCCTGCGGAAATAATTGCAAATCCGCCAGGAACATCAAAAACACTTAATTGGTTACAAACTCCTTTACCTTTTTTTAGAGTAGGAGATACTTTATTGCTAACTACAAGTGGAGAAGACGATGATTCAAACCCTCAAAACTACGAAGCTAGAGTTCAAATAACTTCTATCCCAGCAGGTAACGAGCAACCTTATGCTGTTGTAAGTGTATTATCTGTTTCTGAAAATGTACAAACAGGTGATTTACAGTGGGATACAATATTAGAAGAGGATGATCCTTTATTTGAATTTAAATTCCCTAGGTTTGCTTATAGATGGAAGTATGAAGATAATCAATATTCTTCTTACTCTCCGTTTACTTCAGTAGCTTTTTTACCTGGAGAATTCGAGTACAACCCTTTAAAAGGCTACAACTTAGGTATGAGAAACAGCCTGCGTCAGTGTCAAATATCAGAATTTATAACTTCAGATATTCCCGCAGATGTTGTTGAAGTGGATTTATTATATAAAGAATCTGGTAAGAATAGTGTATACAAGATAGATACATTTAAAAAAGATGATGAAATTTGGATTGCTGATAAATTTGATATTGAATCAGAGATAATCAGTTCTGTTATACCAGCTAACCAGCTTATAAGACCATGGGATAACGTACCTAGAAAAGCTAAATCATTAGAAGTTAGCGGAAATAGATTAATTTTTGGTAATTATTTACATAATTTTACATTGTTAAATAATCTAAACTTACCTATAAAGCCTTTAATAGATACTGTAATAGAGCCAAATCCTACTTATGCTACTATACCTGGAGTTGCTCACCCTTCTATAAAATCACAAAGAACATATCAAGTAGGTGTAGTTTACCATGATAAATACGGTAGACAAACTCCGGTATTTACATCGGAATCTGCAGCTAGAAAATTACCTAAAGTAGAAGCTAATTTTTACAATAGAATATCAGCTCAGATATCAAGTTTGCCTCCTGAAGGTTTTACACATTTTTCTTTTTACGTTAAAGAAAACTCACAGCCTTATTATAACTTAGCAATGGATAGATGGTATGCTTCTGATGATCAGAATGTCTGGATATCTTTTCCTTCAGCTGAAAGAAATAAAGTAAAAGAAGATTCTTTCTTGGAGTTAAAAAAGAGACATGACACTAATGACTTCGTTTCTGAACCAGCAAGGTATAAAGTTATAGCTATTTCAGATGAAGCTCCTTTATTTATAAAAGAAAAAATACAGTCTTACGGCGCTTTAAGCACGAACTTCTTGGAAACAGGTTTTCCTTTAGAAGATTATTCATACGTAGATATTCCTAAAACAGCTTTTGAAGAGAGTACTATATTTGATGCATCAAAGCAATCAGATTCAATAGTAAGGATAATAGGCGGATCTAATAAGTCTAATTGGTATGATATAATATCAACTTCATTTTTAGAAACCGGAGGTGAAAGATACAGAGTAGCTATCCAAGGTAGATTTGGACCAGACATAAGCTTTACATCTACAGATGGTACGTATGAAAATAGAGTAACATCAGGGCTATCAATAGAAATGGCTGTTAAAAAAACAGAGAATAAGGCCGAATTTGAGGGAAGGTTCTTTGTTAAGCTATATAGAGATTCTACTTTAGAAGCAAACGTATTAACTACAGCTAATGCAGATGAATACGCTATAAATACTTCTTTAAAAGTAGGTTATGTAAGCGCTGCATCTAATCTAGGTAGAAGCTGGTGGCAAAATTATGGAGCAAACTGGTTTATTGACAATGCTTACGCTATTGTTGGAGGAACAGGAGACGGTTATTCAGAAACAAATGGTACGTTTAACATAGATATATCTTTCGGAGGTATTTGGCCTGAAGGTTCTGATTTTAACGTAGGTAGAACTGTGTACAGTGAGTATAAAGACTTTGTAGACGCAATAGAATCTACAGGTACTAGATTTAGATGGAAAGAAGATGGTCAAGAAACTGTATATGAGATAACTTCATCTAGCAATAAAAGCAGGATACGTAATTACCGTAAAAGTTCTAGAACAGCATCATTTAACGACGGCTCTAACAAAAGAAAAAGATGGTCTATAACTGCTAAAATAGTTTCAGATCCACCATCAAATGGTTTTTCACCTGTAGTAGGCAACGCTCAAAAAGGTTCTAGCGCTTACTCTATGGAAATATTAACGCCATTTTATTTAGAAAAAAGCTTTACTAGCACAATACCAGGTGTATGGGAGACAGAACCTATTGAAGCTACTGAATTAGAACTTTATTATAAAGCATCTAATATATTACCTATAGCTAATCATAACGATGCACACTATTTACCATGGCATAACTGTTTTTCTTTTGGTAACGGAGTTGAATCAGATCGTGTTAGAGATGATTTCAATGCACCTACAATTGGCAATGGCCCTATAGTGTCTTCTATATTAGATGAACCATACGCAGAAGAAAGAAGAAGTACTGGTTTTATATACTCAGGTATATTTAATTCTATTTCAGGTGTAAACAACTTAAATCAATTTATTCAAGGCGAAAAAATAACATTAGACTTAAACCCTAGGTTTGGATCTATTCAGAAACTATGGTCTAGAGACACGGACTTAATTGCTTTTTGTGAAGATAAGGTATTAACTGTACCTGCTAATAAAGATGTATTATACAGTGCGGGAGGGAATGCTTCACTTACAGCTTCCAACAGAGTATTAGGCACACCAAGATCTTATGCTGGGGAATACGGTATTAGTAAGAACCCAGAGTCTTTCGCTAATTACGGCTTCAGAGCTTATTTCACAGATAAAGCTAGAGGTTCAGTTATGAGGTTATCTAGTATGCCTGGAGGTGGAGGAGATGGTTTAACACCTATATCTTCTGTAGGAATGGACGCCTTCTTTGCGGACAACTTAGCTGTGTCTACTTCAATGGTTGGAGGTTATGATGATAACAAAAAAGCTTACAACCTGAGTATCAATGGTTTAACCAGTACTTGGGCTAATAAATTAAAAGCTAATAAGAAAGTGAACGGAGAATGGGTTGAATACACACCTACTTCAACAGTCGCAACATTTAAAGAAGACGTTAAAGGATGGCAAACTAGAAAGAGCTTTGATAACGTTGAAGGCTTAATATCTTTAAATAATAGGTTATATACTTTTAAAGAAGGTTTATTGTGGGAACATGGAACTGCCGATTCTATTAGAGTTAATTTTTATGGTGTTCAATATGATTCATCTATAAATTTATTAATAAATGAACAACCTAACAGTATTAAGTCTTACAATACTTTAAACTATTCAGGTACAAAGTCAAGAGAATATGTGTATAGCAATGATACTTACACAGATATTTCTATAGCAGAAGTAAAAAGTGCAGGCATAATACCTACATCTTCTAGCTTAAGCGAAACAGGATGGTACACTAAGTATATAGAAACGGACGTGCAAAAAGGAGGAGTCGATCAATTCTTAAATAAAGAAGGTAAATGGTTTCAGTATATAAAAGGCGATGAAACTTTCTTTAATACGAATAGTGATAACAATATAGATTCAAGCGATTTTTCCGTACAAGGAATTGGTAGAGCTACATCTATAACTGGAGATTTAGAGATGACATTAAATAATGTGCATGTGTATGTAAGTCCATCATGCTTTACTGATATAAATAATTTACCATAATATGCCTACTACTATAAATAATTTTACTGTAACAGACGTTAATCATTTGGTTGCGTCTGGTACGGATATACCTAATGCAGTTATAACTATAGCGCCTGTGAAAGGTTATTTTGTAACAGCTTCTGATTTTTCATTATCAACGCCTACTCCAGCAGAAGTGTCTGGAGCAACTTTTGTTCAAGATGGCCTTAATGTAATAATGACAGTTACATTTGTACCTGGATCAGGACCTTCGAGCAATCTAGAAGTACCTATATGTATAAATGGAGCATCTGTTTTGATACCTATAACGCTTAACGGTGTATATAATTCTACGGTATCAAACGCTACACCTACAGGTAATGGCACTTATACTGCTAGTGGTGATTTTAATAACACAACAACTGTTTTGACAAAAACATTTACTGCAGATACCGGTAAGTATTTTTACTCTTTACCCACCGCTACATTGGCTACAGGTAATGCTAATAGTTATAATATATCAAACGCAACAACATCCGATGCTCATTCTAATGTGGTTTCTTCAACATTTACAATAGATTATACATTTCCTAGCTCAAACGTTTCAGGAGATGTTATAAATTTTGTAGCAGAAGCTATAGAAATATATGTACCTACGGTGCTTGTTAATTCTTACAGTATTAATTCTTCAGCATTACCTATAGGAGGTGAAAGCAGAGTTATAACGCTCACTGGTAACTCAGGAGCTAATTATACTTTAGATGTACAAAATTCAGGATCAACTGTAATACTAAACACTTCAGGAGTAATACCTGCTAGTGGTGCTGTAGATATAACTATAGTGTTTCCTTCCTCCGTGGCTTCTGAAACATATACTATTACACTTAGTGGTGATTTAAACTCAAGCACTATATGTAGCTCGGGTTGTTCTTTAACCCCTAGTTTTACTATAAGCCAATTAGCTAATGTAGATCTATCGTTTAATCTAACTTCTACAGATTCAGAAGTAACAGTTAGTGCAACTGAAGTAATTAGCATGGTGCCTAATTCTAATCTTAATTCTCAAGTGCATTATGTAACACTGTCAGCAACTGTTCCAGAAGGCGAAGAAATTACTTTAACTTCTATTCCTGAAATAACAGATTTCACACCAGCTAGCGCTCAAGACGGAAGCACCAACGGAGGTACATATTACACTGTATCATCTTTCTTTGCTGCTTTAAATAATGAATCTGAACAATTAACGATAAGCTTTACTGTAACGGTAAACAACAGCGGATCTAGCGATGTATCTAACACTTTAGATCTTGATAACTTTATAACAGTAGAAACAATTCCTGTAATAACAGCTACAGGTATTAGTAATACTAGTGCGGCAGATGCAACAGCAGCTTGTGCATTGAGTAATACTAATCACGAAGTGTTCTTTACACATTCTACTTTTGGTGTTGGCAAGGTAGCTTATACTACAGCTGCTTTAGATACTATCTTTAATGGTAACAACCTTTATTACAAGTTTGATGTAAACGGCGGATCTGCTGCTTTAGTTGGTACTGATGGAGTGATAGGTGATCCTGCTACTCTTTGTGGAATATAAAATAAATAATATATATGGATTCTATAACATTAAACTTTAATAACGACTTAAATACCTCTGTACAGGTTGGAGACATTGCTTATTATACTAATGACGCTAAAGGAACCGTTCTAGTAAAAATGGGGGCGATAACAAGCATTACAAGTAGCAGTATTACATGTCAAATATCTGGAAACACTGTGAGACCTACTAATGATAGTTTTATATTGTTTACTAAAGATAACAAAGCTAATTTAACTTCGCTGGTTGGATACTTCGCTGAGGTACAATTTAGAAACGACTCTCAAGACTACGCAGAGTTGTTTTCTGTTGGGTCTGAGGTATTTGAGAGCAGTAAATAATACGTAATAATAATTTATAAAACTTAATCAAATGATAGGACAAGCAATAGGTGCTATTGGCGGGATTGCTTCTGGATTGATAGGATCAGGAAGAAGACGTAAAGAACAACAAGAAGCTCAAGCCGATTACAATAAAAGAAAATTAGAGTATGAAAACTTAGACACTTCTAACGTGTATAAGAACATGGAGAATACCATGGAAGACCTTACTGTTAATACGCAGGCTGCTGAGTTTCAAGCTGAGCAACAACAGCAAGGTATGGCTAATATAATGGGTTCAATGCAGCAATCTGCAGGCGGCTCTGGAATTGCAGCTTTAGCTCAATCAATGGCTAATCAACAAAACCAAAACTTACAACAAGCGTCTAGCAGCATAGCTCAACAAGAGCAAGCTAATAACAGAGCTGAAAGACAAGAAGCTGGTAGACTAAACCTATACGAGAAAAAAGGAGAACTAATTTCTAGAGACGCTCAGCAAGAAAAGACAGAAACCCTCATGGGTATGGCTCAAGGTAGACTTTCTGCAGCAAACGAAGCTCAAGCTGCAGCAACATCTTCTATAGTAGGAGGCGTTACCGGTATAGCTGGTGGAGTATTAGGCTCAATGGGTGAAGGCAAGTTAGGTAAAGGAACTGGATTTGGCGATTGGTTAGCACAGGCCGAGGGTAATTTATAAAATAAAATAAAATTATGAATATAAATTTAGTAAAAGGCGAGGCGGCTGTACGTAAAAGTGCTCAACCAACTTGGGGAGTTACCGTGGACAAGGTAGCTCAAGGCTTACAAGCTGAATCAGCAAGAGTTATTGCTGAAGATAAAGCTAATAAAAAAGCTGTTAGAAGCAGAGTAGCTGGCTACATTAATAACCTAAATTCAAATTTAGATTTAACGGAGCTAACACCTGAGCAAACCTCTTCTGTTACTAACTTCTTACACGCTCAAAAGCTAGAGTACGCTAACGCAGCTAGTGCTATTGCTAAGATAGAAGATGCTTCTTCTCCTGAGTATATGGAGTTAAAAGATAAAATGGCCAACGTAAACAATTCTTTTAAGAATTTAGCAGGTCAACTAGATCAATATAAAAAAGATAGAATAGAGTATCTTAAAAACCAAGATGAAGGCAGGATATCAGAAGGTAATCCTATAAGTCATTTAAATAAATCTGCAGACATATATACTAACGCTGGCCAGATGAATATAGGAGCGGGAGGTAATCTTTCTTTCTGGGATGAGCAAGCAGGTGATTACTCTAATTACGGATCAATACAAAAACCTTTCTTAAAAGATTACAAAGCAGGGGATGCTTTAATGAAACTTAATGAAAGTGTTTTTAATTCTGGGCATGCTTTAACTGGAGCTAGAGAGGGTATGACTAGAAACAGACTTAAGAGCTTAATAAATCAAGGAGGTAGAGATACACTTTTATCTTTAGCTACTGATGATTTAATTGTCGACGGAGGTTTAAACATACAAGATGCTAGTTTATTCAATCCTGAAAATGAAGAACAACTTAAACAAGTTGTAATGGATTCTTACATGCAATCATTAATAGACGTTTCAAAACAAGGCGCTGCCGCTAAAAGACCTAAGACATCAATTAAGAAATCTGGCTACGGAGGATCTTTAAGAGATGAAATAAATACAGCTGCTCCATCAATAGAGAAGGCTCAGAACATAGCTAACGCTGTAGTATCTAAAGGTTTTATTGAGCCGCGAGAATTAGTTAGACAAATTAGAACATTAAACTCAGGTTCAAAAGCTGAATTTGCAACACACGACGAACACTACTCAAGTTACATAAAGCACTACGATTTAGATGAAGATGAAGATTCATTAGCTAAGTTTCATAAAGAATACGGGAATTACCCATTTTATGAAGGTGAAGCTGAAACAACAGCTGGTATCGATATAAATTTAGAAAATCCTCAAGCAGTATATGAGTTTATAATACAAAATAGCGGATTAAGCTCTAAGGCTCAAGGCCACTTCATAAACGAAGGAAGAAGAACAAAAAATAACCAACAAACCTCTTCAGGGGGCAGCATGTCTAAATATAATTAATAATATACAATATGAACGAAGAAGCATTAAACGACTCGTTTAACCTATTTACTAGCAATGGTTATAATGGTGATTTAGAAAGCTATAAAGAATTAATTAGCTCTAATTCAGAAGCACTTAAAGACTCATACGGTTTATTTAAAAATAACGGATACAATAAAAGCATAGATGATTTTTCATCTTTAGTGGGAGTTACACCAGCAAAGACAAACGACTCTGCAGCTGCGGATCCAAATGTGGGGTCAGAAAAAAGTACGGGATCCAAATCGGCGAATGGTTCTTCGGAGCCAAGAGATGCAAGTGATTTTAGTAGTACTCAGGAAAAAAATATATGGCTAGAAGATTATTTTGGCAAAAATGAGCTAACCGATTTTATAGGAGATTTATACAGAGCTTTTGATCAAGGAACTGAAGCTGGAGCTTCTGTGGATGCAGCTTTTGATATATATAAAGGCAAAGACGCTACAGATGAAGAGGTAAAGAATTTTTTACAAAAGACTAGAAACATAGAAGAAAAAGGGCAAACAGACGAAATGATAGCTCTATCTGAAAAACAAGCTCAATTAAAAAAAGAAGGATACAATGGAGTTAGTGCTTTTTTCTTAAGCTGGTGGGACAACCCTACAGCTATGTTGCAATATACTGTTAGCTCTATGAGTCAAATGGGTAGAGCTCTAGAAAGCGAAGAGGTATTAGGTGCAGCTGCTGCAAGTGCAGGAGCAGGTGCTGTTGGAGGAGGAGGTACAGGAGCGTTGTTTGCAGGAATAGGTGCTGTTCCAGGCGCTATAATAGGATCAGGATCAGGTTTTTTTGGAGGCTTATCAGGAGCTATGGAAACAGCGATGACTACTGCATCGTTATTGCAAGAAGAAGCTGTTAAAGATGGTTTAAACTGGGCTGAGATGTCTGACGAGCAAAGGTTTAACTATGTAAGAAATGTACAAAATGACACAAAACGATTTGACAATATAAAGAGCAACGCTTTAGCTAGAGGTGTAACTATTGGTGCAATAGATGGTATTGTAGGTGGTTTGACAGGAGGTGTTGGAGGTGTAGTTGAAAAAGCTGTATCAACAGGAGCTAGAAGCGCTTTAACCGGCGTTGCTAAAACTGCAGCAGCTGCCGCTGTAGAAACAGTAGGTGGAATTGCAGGAGAATTTGCTGGACAAAAAGCTGCGGGTCAAGATTATAATTTAGAAGAAGCTCTTATTGAAGGTTTTGCTGATAAAACTTTTACAAGTGTTAGTTTAGCTAAATCATTAGCAAAAGGAAATCCTAAGTATTCTTTAAACGGTCAAAAGATGAACGGTAAAGAAATGTCCGATGCCCTTAAGATTATGTCAGATGAAGCTTACGTCAAAGCCGATATTAAAATAGATAATTCACCAGCGGTACAAAAGCTAGTGGACAATAGGAGAATGAATATTTCTGCTGATCAAAGAGTGGATAGCAGGATTAATGACGTTGCAGACAGAGCTCAAGCTATAAAGCTAACGAAAGAGCTTGAGGTATTAAAAGGTAATAAAGAAGGTAATAAAACCAAAATAAAGCAAACAGAAGATTTATTAAACAACATATCTGAAAAATACAAGGATTCTGAAGTTGATGCTACTATAGAGCAAAGACAAAAATCTATAGCAGGAGCAGTTGATAATAAATTTGAAAAAAGCTTTAACAAGTTTACAGAAGCTGCTACAGAAGCTGCAGAGAAGCTTGACTTTAAAGATGGTCCTCAAGTATTTGATGCTACAACAGATTATGTATCAGAAATTTCTAAAGTTATGGGTATATCTTTAGAAGATGCTGCAAAGATTTCAAAAGATACAGATGGAGCATTCTTAGGTAAAGGTGTTATGCTTATAGACAAACAAAGAGCTAAAGAAGTAGGAGCGGTATCTGTTGGTACTCATGAATTACTGCATCCTATACTGAATGCTTTAGTAGGAGGAGCTAAGACCCAAGGTCAATTTGTGCAGGATTTTAAAAAGTCTATGACAAAATCGCAGATAAGCTACGTTGAAAAAGCTCTTAAAGCAAACGTGGACCCAGAAAACTGGAATACTGAGTACATTAACTACTTCTCCGATGGTATATTAAAAAACGAAATAACATACGATAAGACCCTTTTTGAAAAATTAGGAGATGTTATAGTTAAGTTATTTAAAGGTCAAGGATTTGATAATATTTCTTTTGATAACGGTAAAGATGTATACAATTTCTTAAAGGAATACAATACTAGTATTAAAGAATCTGGATCAGTAAGTGATAAAGCTATATCAGCTATCAAAAAAGCAGAGGTTAAGAAAAAAACTAAAGTATCTGAAGTTGGTTTAGTTGGAAATATCCAAGCGTCTAAACAATTAACACCTGAAGCAACTGAAACTGTTTCTAATCAAATAATGAAGATAAAGTCTATAGCTGCGGAAAACGAGGCTTTAGCTAAAAAATACGGAAAAGAACCTATAAAATCACCTGTTCAATCTAGAATAGAAGGCAAAGTCCTAGCGGCAATAAAACCTGTAGTAGATAGAATTGTAACCAATAGAACAAAAGCTTTATATGACCCTATTGCAGCAGATGCTAAAAAGTTAGTTACACGAGAAGAATTCATGCAGTCAATGAGAATTGATATTGAAACCATGACTCTAAACGAGTATGATAAAACTAAACAAGAGTTAGAAAAGTTTATTGTAAGTAGATCATATTTAAGAGCAAACAACTTAGCTAAAAGGCTAGGTATTGAATCTCAAGAAGAAGGTGGTATAAAGTCAGACGTTGATTCCGCTAAAAATATAACAGCTACAAAAGACGAGCAATCTATAGATAGAAGTGGTAATGTAGAAAGAGGGCAAGCAACTTTTGACCAGTTAGAAGTAGTGGATGATTCTTTGATTGATGGTTTAACGGCTGAGATCAATGCTGAATTTAGAATGAGAGCCCGAAAAGGTACATTGTCTGAATCAGCTATTAAAAAAGCAGATAGAAAAGAGTATAGCATTTCCTGGGTAGAAGAGTTCATTGATAAAAAATTATTCAAAAGACTATTAAGCAAGTGGGGAGCGATTGGTGAAAGTAAAGGGCAGACTAAAATACCAGGTGCTTATATTGATTTCTTAAATGATAAAGCATCGTTTGATATTATAATGAAAGCTTTACCTATTAAAAGTATTAAGAAAAGTTATGATAAACTTTTTAATATTGAAAGAATAGGTAGAGAATTATCAGCTGAAGGAAACCCTACATATAAGATAGCTCCAATAACACAAAAAACTTTTCTACAATATTTCTTGGACGGTAAAAAAAGTACCATACTAGAAAGACAAAAACAGTTAGCCAGAGAAATATTAAGGCCTGTTATCAATGAAATAATAGCGGATTACGCTACTGTTGAAAACCTGAACAGTTTAGAAGAAATTCAAAAGCTAGCTCCTGAAGATTCTGTAGACGCAGTAAGTAAAATAATATTAGATGCTCAGCTAAAAGATATACAATCAAAATTAGATAGATACAAAGGAGAACAAAAAAGTTTCGATATAATACAATTTAGCACTACTAAAAAATTAGAGACTTTCAATATATCCGAATCTCAAACTAAAAAACTATATACATTATTATCTGAGGGTAGCTTAAAAAGCGTTAAAGCTAGAGAATATTTATCTAAAAATTTAAATATAAAACCTGATTTACACGATGTGATAATCGGTGAAATAATATCAGAAGGAATGCTTCAAGAATTCCAAGATGCTGTTGCGGCTAATAACGGTTTTAAATATGAAAAAGCTTTACAAGCTGTTGTAGATAGGTATACAGGTTCTGACATAAAAGTTGATTTAATATCAGCAAAAAAAGGAGATATATCCATAACTGTAGGTAAAGAAACTTATAAAATAGAAGTAAAATTAAATAATAAAGCTCAAATAGGTAGCGCTTCTTCAGGTTTATTTAAAATGATTAAAGGCAAAGTAGTCTTTAAAACAGAACAATATAAGCTTTCTAAAAAAATAAGCGATAAAAATTTCGATACATTCTCTAATTTCCTACAGGAGTCAAAAGCCGTGTCTTACTTTGAATCCTTTATAAAAGCTGTTAATTTAGCCAACGAAGGAAAAGCTAACAAAGCAACTGTATCTAGATCAGGTCACTTAAAATTACCAAACAAAGAATTCTGGGATACAATAAAAAGTTACATGCCCGAAAACAAAGCAGGCTATTTAAACTATATAAGTGATGAGTCTATTATTAATGATTTTTATAAAGGAGTCGATTTAATAGAAATAGGTAAACAAGGTATATATTCTTTAAACAATAGATTAAGCAAATCTTTTCCTGTTTTAAAAGCAAAAGTAAACAATGTTTTTAGACCAGTTAGGTCAGGAACTACTGTATACTTTAGATTATTTCCTAACCTTGAGGTCATTGAAAACGGTAAAAACGAATCTTTAGCAACAGCTAAGGGTATTGAGAATGTAATAGACGCAGTTTCTAGTGTACAAGCATCGCGATCCCAATCTAGCATTAATAAAGATTTTAACAATATTATAGAAGGAGCTACTAATATAGATAGCAAGTCTACAGTATCAGAAGCTAAAAGTAGAATGTTAGGTAAGAATAAAGGTGAATGGAAATTCTTCATCCCACCATCTGCTGATGATTTTGCTGGATTGATGTATAAGTTATTAGGTAAAGGTAAAGAAGGGGATGCTAACGCTAAATGGTTTAAAGATAACCTATTCGATCCTTTTGCTAAAGGTATAACTAACTTTGAAGCATACAAGCAACAAGCTGCAGCTCAAGTAAAGGTTTTAAAGAAAAGTATAAAGAATGTACCTAAAGGCTTAGGTAAAACAAATAAAACAGGTTTTACAAATGATGTAGCTGTAAGGGTCTACTTATGGGCTAAGAGAGGATACGACATACAAGGTCTTGACGCTAAGGATCAAAAAGAACTTATACAAGTTATTAATGAATCACCTAAGTTAAAAGATTTTGCTTTGCAATTAGATTCTGTATTAGGCGGTTACCCTGAACCACAAAACAATTGGTTAGCGGGTACTGTTACAACAGATGCCATAAATATGGTTAACACCACTAAGCGTGCTGAATTCTTACAAGAATACCAAGCAAATGCAGATGAAGCTTTCTCTAAAGAAAATATAAACAAACTTAGAGCTGCTTATGGTGAAGCTTATGTAGAAGCATTGCAAGACATGCTTTACCGTATGAAGTCTGGTAGAAATAGACCTAGTGGATCAAACAAGTTAACCAACACGTTTATGAATTGGGTTAATGATTCTGTTGGTACCATAATGTTCTTTAACACTAGATCAGCTTTATTGCAGACATTGTCTATCGCTAACTTTATAAACTGGGGGGATAATAATCCTGTTAAAGCAGCAGCCGCATTCGCTAATCAAAAACAATTTTGGAGTGATTTTGCAATGCTATTTAATTCTGATTTCCTTAAACAAAGAAGATCCGGATTAAAAACAGATGTAAATGCCGATGATATTGCAAGTGCTGCGGAAAGTGCTACAAACAAATCAAAAGCAGTATTAGCTTCTTTATTGAAAGCAGGTTTCTTACCTACGCAAATGGCGGATAGTTTTGCTATTGCAATGGGTGGTGCTTCATTTATAAGAAACAGAATTAACAAATACATAAAAGAAGGTTTAAATAAAAAAGAAGCAGAACAAAAAGCTTTTTTAGATTTCCAAGAAGTTGCAGAAGAAACTCAGCAGTCATCTAGACCTGACAGAATATCTCAACAACAAGCGAGTCCTTTAGGACGTATTATACTAGCTTTTGCGAACACACCTATGCAATACATGAGATTGACTAAAAAAGCAATCCTGGATATCAAGAATAGACGTGGAGACTTCAAAACGAATCTATCTAAGATAGTTTATTATACCGCTGTACAAAATATCATATTTTCAGCTTTACAAACAGCATTATTCGCTGGGTTATTCTCGGATGAAGATGATGAAACAGTTAACGCTAAAGAATCTAGAATAGCTAACGGTATGCTAGATACTATACTAAGAGGTCTAGGTGTTGGAGGAGCTATTGTATCTACTGTTAAAAATGTAGGTATGGAGATAAAAAAGCAATCTGAAAAAGGTAGGCCTGATTATACACAAGCAGCAATTCGAACAATTGACTTGTCACCTCCAGTTTCATCTAAGCTTAGAAAATTAATGAGTGCAGGTAGGGCTTTTAGTTATAAAAAAATAAGGGAAAAAATGACAGGCTTCGGATTAGATAATCCAGCTTACTATGCAGGTGGTCAAATAGTATCCGCTGTAACTAATATTCCTTTAGATAGAGTTATAAAGAAAGCAGATAACATAAGAGTAGCTTCTGACAATCAAACAAAATTATGGCAGAAAGTAGCGCTAATGTTTGGTTACAGTCAATGGGATTTAGGTTTACAAGAAACTACTAAAGCTAAAGGCAAAAAGAAATGGGGATCTACTGCAACTTGGAAGAAAAGCGGATGGAAAACTAAAGAATGGAAAAAATAAACTATATCAACAAAAACTAAAATAACAAAATTCAAAAATGAATAAAATTTCTGAAAACACTGAGGTAACACTAGACGTAAAAACCTTAATAATAATTATATCGTTTGTAGTTTCAGTGGCTGGTATATACTTTGCTTTGCAGAAAGATATACAAATTGCTAAAGAGCTTCCTAAACCTCAAGTGACTAGAACAGAGTATGATCTTAAAGATCAGTTGATTAGAGAAACTATCATAAACACTCAAGAGAAGGTACAAGAAAATAGTAAGAAACTAGACAAAATTGACGAGAAATTGTATGAGATAATAGAAAAAAAATAAACCATGAAAAAGATTTTAATTTTAATTTTATTAACCTTCGCTTCTAGTATGTGCGCTCAGAAATACGTGCTGCTAGAAATAAATTCCAAGTGGAATGCAGGAAACCCAGCTACAATAGCTAAACTACAAAACGTAAAGCATATAAAAGCGTTTTTAGAAGATCAGCCAAAAAGCGTTAGAGATAAGGTTAGAGCTGTCCCTTTTGTAACTATGTACAAAAACGGTAAACCCATTGGTAAGTGGGCTGCTGATATAACTTTTAAATTAAGTATATCTCCAGAGCAAATACAAGAAGCTATAAAAAGATCAAACAAATGAAATTAACAAACAATTTTAGCTTAAAAGAGTTTGAATGCAACTGCGGTTGTTCTATGCCTAGCTTTGTTAAAGACAATGTATTAAAACTTGTTGAAGATCTTCAAGTTATAAGAGAAAAAATAGACAAGCCAATAAAGATAACAAACGCTTATCGTTGCAAGTCTCATAACGCTAAAGTGGGTGGGGCAAAAAACTCTCAGCATTTACTAGGCAAAGCTGCAGACCTTCAGGTAAAAGGATTAGACCCGAAAGAAGTTGCTGACTTAGTTGAAGATTTAATGAAAAGCGAATTAATAACAAAAGGTGGTGTGGGTCGATACTCTACGTTTACACATGTAGACATTCGAGGAAACAACGCTAGGTGGAATTTTACAAATAAATAATATGAGAACAAAAGGAACAGGACCACAAGGATTAGGAACTAAAGGTAACAATGGATATCATATAGGATCCCCTGCTAAATGTTGGAAAACACATAAAAGAAAACCCGGCACAGTAAAAGGTGCTAAAGGAAGTTGCATTAAGAAATAAAAAAAAGGGGACTCGTTATGAATCCCCTTTAATTATTGTGTATAGCACAATACTTATATGTATGAATTATTCAATTTTTTATACAGATTAGTTACTGTATGTATAAAAAAGTCATAACTTTTAGCCTTTAGTAAACACATATGCTTACTTTTATTTAATATTGTAAACGTATAAGCTTACTATCCATCACAAGCTAAACAATCTTCATTCATTGCATTAGCTGCAATATCTCCACGTAAAACACTTTCAGTTCTAGTGTAATATAAAGTTTTAATACCTTTTTTCCACGCATCAAAGTGAACTTTGTTTAACCATTTAGGCGTTGCTTCAGACGGAAAAGCTAGGTTTAAACTTACAGATTGATCTACATATTGTTGTCTCAAGCCTGCTTGATTAACCAACTCTAATTGATTAATTTCTTTAAAGGTTCTAAAAACTTCTTTAGCAGGAATATCATGATCTCCAATAAGAACATCATCAAGTTCTTCTACACCTTGTACAGACCCTCCGTCAGCTAATATTTTATTCCATATACTACTAACATTCAAGCTGTTATCTTCCAGCACTTGTTCCAATGTAGGATTTTTTCTTATAAAGGTTCCTTTTGCTGATTGCTCTGTAAAGACATTAGCAGCCCACGGTTCAATACCCGGTGAAACGTTACCAGACAATTTACTATTAGATACTGTAGGTGCAATAGCTCTAAGATGGGTATTACGCATACCAGTACCAACACACCAAAGAGGTTCACCATAAACCTCAGCAAGTGCTCTAGAAGCCCGTTCGCTTTCAATTTTAATTTGAGAAAATATTTTCCTAGTTTCAAACTGAGATAATAAACCCTCGAAAGGTATACCTTTTTCTTGGAGGTACGTGTGCCATCCGAGTACTCCCAAGCCCAATGCTCTCCCTTTTTGTGCAGAGCGAATTGCATTTTCGAATCCTCTAAGGCCTTTTGCGCGTTGAATAAATTCCTCCATAACTCCATCAAGAAACCAAATGGCGTCGTGTATAAGGTTAGTGTCTTTCCATTCTTCATATTTAGCTAAATTTAATGACGATAAACAACATACAAAACTATGGTTCTCGTCTGTGTGTAATGTAATTTCAGAACATATGTTTGTCATATGTACTTTTAAACCATTTTCTTTATATGCTTGCGGGTTGTTTTTATTAACATTACCTTTAAACATTATATATGGTTCACCTGTTGCTTTTCTTTTTCTAAGTAGCTTACTCCATTTTGTTCTAGCTTCTTTATCTCCTTGCTCTAGTCTTCTCATAAACTTATCACCAACAACTGCACATTGATGCAAATTAAGTGATTGTCTGTTTACATCGCCTTTAGGTTCTCTTATCTCGAGCCACTCTTCAAAGTCTTTATGCTCTATATTGATATTAACAGAAGCCGCTCCTCTTCTTACTGAGCCTTGATTAGTTGCGAGTATAGTTGAATCATATATTTTACAAAAAGGTACAACTCCATCTGATGTTCCATTGCCTGTTATTCTAGCCCCAGCTGGTCTGATTTGATTGATACCAATACCAACGCCACCTCCATGTTTTGCTAGAAGCATCATCTCTAGATTCTTTTGCCCAATGTCCTGTATGCTATCTGCTACATCAATACCGAAACAACTAATAGGCAAGCCACGGTCAGTACCAGTATTACTAAGTACAGGAGATGCCAAGCATAACCAACCATTCCAAATATAGTTGAAAAAAGTTTCAGCCATTTCAGGTCTATATAATCTATTAGCAACCGCTTTAGAGACCCTATGGTATGCTTCTCTAGGGTTTTCTCCGTGATATAAATATCCCCCGGATATTGTTTTCTTGTACACGTCCGTATCACCCCACGCAGGGTAATCTTCTCCTTTAATCCATTCATTATTCCACATATTATATTAAGTGATTTATCCAGGCTATTAGCCCATTAATATTTAAAGCAACTAAGTTCCATTGTTTTCTTGATGCTGTTTGCACTACTACAAGTATAAAGCCTATTATGTATAGCTCAGGCTGTATGGTCCATTGAGCAGCGATTAAAAAACCGCTACCCATATAACCTATTCTACTTGATAATCTTTCTGTCGGCGTTAACTTCTTCGCTCTCACCAGTTTCGTTAGCCAATTTTTCTTTGAGCTTTTCAATTGCTTCTTCATAGCTGTTCATTAATTTTACTGTTTCTAATGTTCCTACCGACAAGTCTTTTAGGTAAGCGTTTTCATCTAGTAACTGTTGAACCGCTCTAACTAATGCTTCTATTTTTTTCTCTAACAGATCTGTTCTACTACTCTTCATTCCTTTCATATAATTGTTCTTCTATTTCTTTTGTTGTTATTATTTTACCAAATATCTTCGAAGTCTTCTCCTTCGCCAGCTTTAGAATAATCTGTCGGCCTGATCGCGAAAAAATCAGTATGAGTAACCCCCCCGGTAAGATGATAGAACCAATCAAGGTTAGCCGCTGCCTTGTCGTCATAAGCAAAATAATTACCCAAGTCGACGTAACCCAATTCCACAAGTTTTTCATTTGTTCTTTTCTTTATAAAATGCTTTAAATCATTAGAAGATATACCTTCTATGTCTCCCATCTCAAACATCTTGTCAATATATTCCATTTCTAAAGCAACCATATCTTTAGCAGCGGTTATAATATCTTCTCGACATAAATGCATTAACTGATTGTCTTCGTTACACATATCTCGGTACAGCTGACATCCCATTTTACTGTGAAGAGATTCATCTCGCACAGACCATTTCATTTGTTGACCGATACCTTTTAATAAATTACGCATCTGAAAACTATATAACACAGCAAAAGCAGAGTACAAAGATACTCCTTCAGCAAAGGCGCTAAAAACAGCAAGAGACTTAGCAATGCCAATTTTAGAATCACCCTCATAAGCGACCAAATTTTCAAATCTTTTAGCCGTTGCAGGCTCGTGTAAAAACGCTTCATAATCTTCTAAACCTAAAGTTTCATTTAAATAACTATAAGCAACAGCATGTATTGTCTCTTGTGATCCAAACACCATTGCCATTTGCTGTATTTCGTGTTTTGGAAACCAACCAACAACCTTTTGTGTCCAATAATCTGAAACAGCGCATTCAGTTTGAGCAAAACCTAATAGTATATTACCTACTAAGTTTTTTTCTTTTTTATTCATTGTCTCGTTCCAGTCTTTAATATCGCTTTGCATCGATATTTCAGTGTGTAGCCAAAAAGCTTGAGCTTGTTTTAGCCAGCCTTCAGTGTAGTACTCCGGGTACTCAAAAGGCTTGTATGCAATTCTTTTATCAAATAATCCCATCTAATCTTGTATTATAAAGTTAATAGTTTGTAGTTCATTTTCCCAAGCACTTATATATGCAAGCAGCTGAACCTTTGTGTTCGACTTGTTTATAGTTTTCATGTCACTTAAAACATTATTTAAAAACAACTCAATAGTCTCAAATTTCATTTCTGATTCTTTATCTATCATTGGTCTAATTCTAAAACTAAATCAACAAAAGGTAAATATACAACATGCATTGTAACATCTGGCAATTCATAAGATCTAAATCCCAATAAAATACCAGGGTATAAGCCTATCGAAATAGACCATCCTTTATTTTTTTCCATTTATTTCTTTGTTGTGCTTGGCAGTCTATACCATAGCGGTTATGTAATTGTAATATATCAACATATCTGACCTTACCTTTATTATCCCAGCTCCATTTAACGAACTTGTCTATCTGACGTTCAGCGTATTTTTGCCGAGCTATCCCCTTCTTTTTTCCAGGATGATCCTTATTGTCTCGTCGCATTCTTTCTGATTTTGTGGTTTATATAATGTTGTACCCGGAAACTGACTGACTATCAGTCGTTTAAATAGTTTCCACCTCATAGGGAAAGATTCGTTAGCTCTTCCCTTAGTTTCTATTATGAAATCTTCACCAATAAAATCAGGAGTATATTTTATAGGTAGTATTCTTTTACAACCTCTATTTTTATATTCCCCTTTGCCATTACCTTGTCTTTCATAAACTTCGTTATCAAAGTGAAAACCGCTTAATAAAACAAAAGTTTCACCTTCATACTTAGATTTTATATGAGCTTCTTTCAAAGCTTTGTACATATACTTCTCCAACCCAGAAGCAAAGTTGATACCGTCGTACGACACCTTCTTTGCAACAACAGGTCCTCTCTTTCCGCTTTTACGTTTGAATGGCTTACCCATTTTTTTTAGAGTCTTTAAGAAGTTCTTCTTGCATATCTTCAGTATAAGCCTCTTTTGCTTTCTGGAGGTATAAAACAGCATCCATAAGCTCTTCTTGCAAGTGATTCATCCAAGTAAACATATTAGATTTATCATCTTCAAGCGTTACGCCGTATTTTTTAAAACCTACATCAGATCTACCTACGAATTTGTCTACTACTCTTTCAACAACAGGGTCTCTAAATTTAATTTCTTTACTATTCATTACAATGTTTCTTTAACAAATGTTCCATTAATCATTTTACCTTTACGCTTGCTAATTACATCATAAGCAGAGTATACACATTGTTCTATACTAACACCTCTTTGATGAGCTAAGTTAGTTAAAACAACTACCATATCTCCAATAGCATCAATAACCTCAGGTTGATCGTCTTTAAGTAATGCTTGAGCTAGTTCTCCAGCTTCTTCTTGTAGCTTAACATATTGAGTGATTGGATCCCCTTTAGCATATAATCCTCTTTCTTCAGCCCATGAACGAATCTTTTTGAATATCTTTAATTCTTTATTCTTAGCAGCCTTAGGTTTTGTTTCAGGATTAATAAACATAGATAATGCTTTATTATATATATAACATCTCTCGTTGTTATACATAGAAACCATTGCATTTTTAAGAATCCAATCTGTAGTATCTTTATTAATTTCAAAGTTACCTTCAGAGGTTTCCCACTTAAGACCTTTGTTATCCATTAAATTTCCTTTTAGCTTCTTTAAAGGCATTGGAAACGTTGTTGTTTGGGTTGTTACATTTAATTTCATTTTGCTTGATTTATTGATTAAATTTTTATAAGATTGTCTATCTACTTTGTATCCAAACCTTTTTTGAAGCTCTAGCTCCATAGTAGATACTTTGCTGATATCGTCTGTTTTATATAAGACTTCATATTCATTTTCAGAGTATCCTTGCTGCTGTGTTACTCTTTTTTTTAAATTACGTGTTACCCCTATTTTCTTACCGGGTATGTGATAAATGCTATACATATTTGTTATTTATTTACCAACGCTTAGTTCTGCTTTAATTGCAGCATAAGGGTTGTAGTTATTCATTTTTATTTGATCTTTTTCAGGTATATAAACAGTGTCACACTTTTTTGTTATAAATAAACCTTTAGCTAATTCTAAATTAGGAAATGCTCGCCTAGGTCTATCTCTATATACTTTAGCTTGATCTAAGTGGTTGTTGTAAAGATGGCAATCACCTAGTTGACCAATTAATTCACCAGCTTTTAATCCAGCTCCTTTAGCCAACATTTCTAACAACAGTCCATACATTGCGATATCGTAAGGTAACCCTAAAAATACATCTGCGGAACGTTGTTGCCACATTAAATCTATTTTACCATTATTCACATATACTTGAAAAGCGTAATGACAAGGAGGCAATGCCATATCATTCATCTGCTGTGGAGCCCATGCGCTTATCATAATTCTTCTTGAATCTGGATTGTGCTTAATCTCTTTAACTAAATTATAAAGCTGATCTACGCCTTCGAAATCTCTCCATTGTTTCCCATACACTGGTCCTAATGTTTCATCTGTTCTACCAGAGCGCTCGTAATCTGGTCTCCAGTATTTAACTCCGTTGTCTTCTAAATACTTTAGATCTGTTCTCCCTTGCAATATCCATAATAATTCAGTTCTTGCCGCATTAAAACTTATTTTTTTTCCTGTAAGTAAAGGGAATCCCAATGACATATCGTGTCTAATTGTTCTACCGAAGACAGACTTCGTCCCTGTCCCTGTTCTATCTGATTTATCCATTCCTCTGTTGAGAATTTCTGATAATAATCCTTTGTACTCATTTTCTATGTTTGTCATAATAATATTTGCAATATTTAAAAATTTCTTGCCAGATTTCGTTTTTTCCAAATGTTCCTGGGCTTGTGTTTGTTTTTCCTTCGTTTATTATATCTATTTTCCACGTTTTTTCAGTATATGCTTTTGGTGCGATAGCAATATTGTTTCTTACACACCATCTATATGCTTTCCAGTCATCCTCATCATATCCTGGAGAACCCATATCTATACCTCCTTTGCTTTTAGTTCCGCTACCCATTATTCCCAGGGCATTTTATCATTACTAATACTTAGGTTTTCATGCGGTATAAAACAACCTGATCTAGGATCCCATTTAAAATGAGCCTCTGCTCCATTCTCCCCTAAGTTCTGAAACTTAACCTTAAGAACTTTAGCTTTAACTGTTTTATTAGCGTAATCTCTGTGAACCAATATTCCATGATACGAAGCATCATACCATTCACCTCCACCTTTAATGTTGTACATAGTAGGTTCTTCAATTTTACCATCTTGTCCTTTGTACATTTTAGTAGGATGCGCAACTACGAATACCAGCACGTCATATTTCTTAGCGAAAGTTTCAATCTTAGTTAAGTACTCCATAGTGTACCTATTAACATCCTCTGTTTTAGTTTCAGTATCTCTAACCTTATTGAATGGGTCAATAACTAAACATTTAATACCTTTACGCTTAACAAGCTCAGCTCCTTTCTTAAGTACTGATTCTAAAGTGTATCTCTCCATATCTATATGAAAGAAGTTGCTATTGCAATGATCGGCTATTTGATTCCATCTTTCAGAACCAATATCGTCTCTAGTTGGCATGCCTTGCCAAACCTTACGCATTAACTTATGAGCATGTAAATATGTCGGTGCATTCTCTGGCGAAGCAAACGCTGTTTTCCAACCATAGTTGTTATTATAACCAACAACCATCTGGTCGACAAAATCACTTTTCCCGGAAGACGGTATACCTGTGACAGTAATGAATTGACCAGTGTAAGTAGAAAAGATGTCATCAAAATTCGGCAAGCCAACCTGATATCCTTTCTTAAAGCCATTTTCAACAAAGTCAGTAATTTCGTTTTCAATGTCTCTGAATGTTGTGACATTTTCCAAAGGTACTGGTTTCGCGCCAGTGATTCTTTCAGTGAGTTTTTGTGTTCCATACTTTTGTAAGTATTCATTAGCATCTTTACAGTCATCAAATGAAGCTATATAACATACTTCAGATCCTAGTCGCCTAACTAATTCAGTTTGTAAAGCAACTCCTGCTTCATCATCATCAACAGCTAATATTATACGATCTTTATCTTCAAAGTAATCTATACAAGAATCAAGATATTCTAAATTGTTACTATTTAAAGTAGCTCCATTAGGTACGGATATTGCATTTGTGATACCAGCTTCATGAAGTGCTAAAACATCCATTTCACCTTCTACAATAACACAATATTCAAATCCTATTATACTATCTATATTATAAAATACTTTTTCAGCACCTTTATATAGTTTAAAGTTTTTTCTACCATCTCTGTACTTTACATTGATTAGGTTATTACCCATGAAGTAGTTAAACTTAATAACGTTCTCGGTCTTACCGGTCTGCGGCATCCATTCAGGACCCTCAGTGACTTTTAAATCAGCAAGGGTCTGTTTGGAAATACCTCTTGTTTTAAACCAGTCTTCAACTTTTGTACCTACATCGTGTATAGCAACAGGGTTCTGAGGTCTTACATAAACCTTTTCACTCTCGCCCTTACGTTTGTAAGAATGCAATTGAAAACTAGAATTACAATTGTGACAAGTACCTAGACCACGTTCCCAATCATAAGAAGCGCATTTAGCCTTCTGATTCTTAGGTTTTCTATCAGGGGAACAGTTAGGGCATATACCCTGCTTCTTTCCTTCTTCAAGCTTATGTTGATTGAATTCATCAATCAAAAATCCATTGATCTCTCTTGTCTGCATTTAATTGCGAAATTTAATTTAATTAAAATGGTAAATCGTCAGCTTGAGGTGTTAATGATTGTGCCGGAGCTTGCTGACCATCTCTAGGCGCTGGAGCTACATTATCTCCATTTGTCCATACAACTTGTACATTTCCTAAGTAAACCTTAGCAGTTTTAGCATCGCGCTCTTCTTTAGATTGCTCTACTACTACTGGTCCTTGGTTTCCATAAGTGTCAACTTCGTCGTTAATAGTAATTGTGATTGGTAAATACTTACCTTTCTTACCTACATAGATCTTCTCTTTAGGTATTTCGTTTAAATTGATTTTTGCTTTAATAATTGATGCCATAATTTAATTGGTTTTAAAGGGTTTGATTAATAAAATAATTCTGTGGATCGAAATCCGGGTTTTTGTAAAATAAATCGTATGCTTCACTAGCTTGTTTGACTTTTGCTTCTCCTTTAGCATAGAATTCAGGAGAGCAATCATATATACCTATTTGATGAGTGGTTTTGTCTATTACAACGAAAACCATCTCATATCCAAATAGTTTACTATATATATAAGCCTGGCTATTATAATTATACTTGGTAGCTGAGTATCGGAATTTTGATATATCTGCTGTAGTCTTCAAATCTACAACTAATTTTTGTGAATGGTTCACAATATCAGCTTTTCCTTTCCAATTGTTAGCAAATAATTCTGTAACCGCAGGAACCTCGTATTCAACATCTCCATTAACAATTAAGTCTCTGCAGATATCATTAGACATAACCTTGTCTATCATTAGCTCGAGTTGATCAACCTCATGCTGCAATAAACACATCTCTCCTCCTGATATCTCCCGATAAGCTTTAGTGTTTCTAGTAGTAGCTTCCACGATTCTAAATTTCTTGAGTTTATCAGGCTCAAGAATAGCAGTGTGGAAATAACCACCAACCAAAAACGCTGGGATTTGCTTTTGAGGATCTCTAAGAGATAGAGGGTTATTTAGAAGCGTAGAAATATTTGAATTACTTAGGAACTGTTGGCCAAACTCACCATAGTAATGCTCATCTTCTTTTAGCTTGTCTAATTCTTTTTTTGATATCATAATGTTTTTAGTACGTCTGGAGATATTTGGTACTTTGTTTTAATAGCTTCAACGCTTCCTCCTGACTTTATAAAGGCTTTAGCTTTTGTTAACGCAGCACCTTCTAGTTTAGGTTTAGATGCATCGTGTTTGTTTACTGCATCGCTATCTTGAGTATCATCAATTAAAAACAAGTTACCTAATGCATATTTTTTTCCATAACTGGAAGCACTACCAAACTTTTGTGGCATTTGCATACCTTTCTGAGCTAGATCAACGCCGACGATAGACGTAGCGTGTATAGCATCGGTACCATCTGTGATAGTTGCTTTAGATTCCATTATAGGAAAATCAGTTGTAGATATTAAAGATTCATTAATAGTAACTGACACACCTAACTCTAGTAAGTAAGGCTTAGTAGCTTCTAGAATGTCTTCAGCAGATCGAAAGTTATACTTTCCGAATGCATTAAATCTACTCTTCTTCGATTTGAATTTTGTCTGGATTGTTGCCAGCTTTTCATTTAGTTTCATTTATTATGGTTTATTGGTTTATAAATAGTCGATCACTTGATCGGGTTTAACGTTAGCTATAAGAGAGTCGATTGCTTCTTTCTTAATTTGTGATATTCTAACATTAGCGGTTGATACAGTTATTTTTAACTTATTAGCGACTTGCTTCGCTGTCATCTTATCACAGTCTAATCCAAATGATAAACGTAACACCTCATATTGCTGCTCATTTAAATATTCTCTCATTAGACCTAGTAAGTACGTGTTCAATAAAGCTATGTTATAAGGTTTAGAATCATCCTCTACTTGAAATATAGGATTCTCTTCATCATTATAGTACTCATCATAGCTTGTAAAAATAGAGTTGAAAAATAAAGATACCATTTTGTCGTCCTCAGGATTCTTGCGTATTTCATTTAGTTTGTGTTCTGGTATCCTTACGTCACCTCTATTAACATCTATAGCTCTTCTTATTGAGCCTTTAATTCTTTTGCTTAAAAACGACTTCAAAGTTTTTTCAATGTCCTCAGAATCGTTTAAAGTCTCCCAGTTTAATCTATCTACAGATCTTATTAATCCCATGCATCCCTCTTGTATCAAATCTGTTATATCTAATACTCCTGATGCTTGATCTGCTGTGGAAAACTTCCTAGCTAAATTTTCTACTAGCGGCATGAATCTAACTATTAATTCATCTCTAGTATATTCTACATATTCTTTTTCTTCTGGCATAGATCGTTCAAGATCATCTTTGTACCGTATATAATTCTTTATATTATATTTTTTCATAATTGTTGATTAAGTAATTCCTTCTCTTTCTTAAGCTCATTACTCATATTTCTATATATGGTTCTTGTTGAACATTGTAATGAGTCTGCCAGCTTAGAAATAGTGATTTTTATATTATCATTATTTAACAGAAGCATAGCGTCATAAATTTCAGAGTCGGATATTCTTAGCCTACCAACCATACGGCCTACAATAGAAAGTTTCTGTCTCATAGTCAGTCCAGTGTAATCATTAAATATGATTTTACGAGACTTATTAGGAGGTGGAACCTCTAGATCCATGAGAGACACATCGTATGTCATGCCCTCAAGTAATTGCTCTGATACGGTAAATGTAACAAAACCATTTCTTTTTTCACATATATATTTAGAAAATTTATTAAATTTATCTTGATCGAACTGCGGATTTAAATACCACAGCACATATAAATGCCATTTTAAACTTTTATAAGTAGTAATTTTAGCTTTAGAATTAAACAGTGTATAGCATTGGTGAGTGCCATTCTCGAAGTAACTACCCCATACATGCTCCTCTGTCGGTTTATCGCTGACAGGACCACGTCTGTAACACACTTGGTGCTTGTGTAGATACTCTATTCTTCGTTCAAATTGTGACATTAGCCTCTTACTATTATATAATACTAGCTATTGTCGCACTAGTACCTGATTAATTTTAGTCTTCTACTATATTTTTTAAATCGTGAGACTTTATTTTTATTAGGAAGGAATCCTTCCAATGAATCTAGAAATATTTCCCTGTGAAGGGAACTTATTGTCTGTTCTAGATACCTTAAATGATTGGATTTTCTTATAAACTTTATTTTCATAGCTTAAATTTTATTTTTATTTCTTCTATTTTATCTGTTATAGTTTGTGCTCGCGCATAATCCTCCATAGCTAAGCTTTGTTTTAGCTCTAGTTTATACGTTTCTATGCGCTGTAAGGCCATTTCTTCCTTGGTCATAGATGTTAAGTACAAATCTTCTTGGGATTCGAGCATGTTCTCTATATCGTGCTTAAATTGATTTTCATATTCTTCTTGCTTATCAAATATTAGTTTTACAATTTTTGCAGCTAACTTGTTCAGTTCTTCTTCGTTGATCATTAGTATTTTTTAAATTTAAATTCACCTATAATGTACTTGTTTATATATTGACCTTTAGAAGCTACAGCTACTAAGCCATCAAACAAGTGTAAAGGTACATTAAAATAATCATATTCGTGATTGTTTTTAAAACTTAATCTCAATCTGTTTTCTTCCGTTATATACTGTGCTGACTTTATTGCTGTTGAGTTTACGGTAATGGTTTGTGTTAATGTGTTCATAATCAAAGGTTTATAGGTTATTTATTGGTCTTAATATTATTTCTTCGTTGCTGTTTCTTACAGACTTTTTTTCTTGCTCGTAATAATTCCAGTATGCGGACACAGAATCGTTAGCAACTTTATACTCGTCAGGCATACACTGCGGAGGTTGGGTGAATGCGTCGCTGCTTATATTGGCAGGCAAGGTGTATAGCACTTCGCGGCATTTAGCAATAGTTAAGTGATGCTTGTTGTAGCGCTTTGTATATTCCTGACCTAAAGCGATCATATGTTCGTATGCCCACATATAGTTTTCAGCAGATGCTCTAACCCATACCGCAGATGGGTGATTTTTATGAGTAGGTTTGTAAGGAACTATAGCTTTATCGCCATCTAATATATAATGCGCAGTACATAACAACTGAGCAGTCTCTAGGATCATCTTAACAACATGTTTATTATACTGGTATTCTGCTGCTTTTTGTGGACAATTTGATAGGTAAAATATATTCATTATTTTTTATTAATTCTTAGTTTATATTTGCGTTCTCTGTAGCGTAAAGCTGTACGATCGTGGCCTCTGTTTTCAACAAAACCTGTTATTAGGTTTATAGGCTTGCCACTTCTTATTGCTTCATTCATTTGTTTACGTTGATGAGCTTTGAACTCTGATAGTGTTAAGTTGTCTTCCATATTAATGCATTACTAAGCCTACTTTGTTATTGTTAGTGAACCACTTTGTAGCATGTAGGTCTATTTTGCTTGCGTTAGAGTAGTTTGCTGCTATTAAGTCAGATTCAGACTTGAAGATCTTGGTATGACGGTCGTGTATAGCATTTATTAAGTGTGATTGCTTGCCTGAGTCGCTGAAGATGACGTCGAAGTTATCAGGTAGATCAGCTTCTTTAAGCATTTTTACTGAGTTAGTATAACTATAAAACTTTACTTCAGGAAACAATAAAGCGATGTCGATCCACTTATTTAGATATGCTTTGGAATAGTAATCACCGCTATCATGGACACGAACATAATCAGGTCGCTTTTTTGTTATCTCATTATACATAGCACCTATGAACTCATCAGTCTTACTTAACTCATAACGTCTTTCAAATGCAGGTTTAACGTTGCTCCAGATATAAGCGCCTTTCTTTGCATAGCAGAATTTTACGCAGTCACCAGCAAATGGGCATGTTATTTTACCTGATGCAGATTTATAAGCAGGTATGCCGAAGTTGAATACACGAACGCCTAAGGATTTAGATGTTTGTTTTAGTTTAGAGTTTTGTGTTAATAAGTTCATAAGTATATTATTTAAGTTTATTATCGTGGGTGCTTCGTATTACGTTTGCAAATTAATACCAGCCAACTGTTATAAAGCACCATGCAAGGAATATGCCGGTTAGTATTAATACTATTAGCTGTGGGATTTTAGATTTATTCTGCATCTTCTTCGATATTGAATAACGCTTCGATTTCGTAAGATAATGACTCAGCTATTTCGTCTACGTTTTGGAATTCGATGCTGCTTAACTCAATTTGGTTATTGTAGCCTATTTCAAAATCATAATCATAATCACTACCGTTGTTGAAATCGTAGTTGTCAAGTACGTGTTGTATAGTTTCTCGTAGTTCATTTACTGTTTCTTTAGTAATCATAGGTTTATTAACGTTAGCTAAGGATCGTTGTGCAATTGTTAAATCATCTTTAAGGGTTTTAGCGTTTAATTCTACTGCATTTAGTGTTAATTCTAAATCTTGTACTCTTGTTTCTAGTTCTTGTTTCGTCATTTTATTCGGATTTATTAGATTTTTCAATTATTGAAGACATATATTTATATACTTCGATTTCAGTTAGTGTTGATTTATATATTAGCTCTAGTTGTTCAAAGCTTATTGGGCCAGTTAATTCTTCTTTTAATTCGTAAGCTAAACGATCGCGATCGATCTCTAGCATAGCGAGCTTAGCGAATACTTTATTGCTTGCACGCTGGTGTATAGCATTATTCACTTTCTTCGAACATTTCATAGGGTGAATCTTTAATTCTTGCGTGATGTTCCATATCGAATAGGACGCCGTAATTAACATCGCGTACATATAATTTAGAGCTTAGTTCTTTAGCTATATTTTCGGCAATGTTAGGATACAATACAGTAAGGGCATCTAATTTGATTTTGTTTTCTGAAGTTAGTCGATCAATTAAGTATTTCATATAGTTCTTTTTTTATTTGTTCATTAATATTATCTTCAGTGGTACGTATTACGTCTGCAATATTCATTTTTAATTTCAAGTACATAGCTCGATCAACGTGCATGAATATGTTATTTACACCGTGTACTACTGTTGAGTGATCTCTGTTGACTGTTGCGCCGATAGCACTGAAAGTGTGCTCTGTAAATTCGCGGCTTAACTGGTAGTATAATGCTCTGGCATCTGAATGCTCTCGGTCTCGTTTTTTAGATTTTAGATCTACACCTGAGTGTATCTCTACTAGTTTTTTAATGTATCTTAAGTTCATATTAATATCTCCAAGCTTTAGTATTGTTTGATTTACCGCATCTATTATGAGTTCTAGTGATCGTGCAACTAGATAGGAATATAATTATAATGATAAAAGTTAGGTAACGTTTCATAGTGTATAGCATTTAGTCAAGTTGGTATCCTGTGGATAGTACAGCTTTGTCGGTTAGTTTTTGTTTTTCAATTTGTTCTTCTACATTGTCTAGAAAGTAATCTATACTCGCTAGCATTTCTTCTTTATTTCTTGATCCGAACGATGTTGTAGGGCTATGCTTTAGTAGGCTTTCGTCGCTGCATCTGTATCCGCTAGCTAATTGGTCATTATATGTTCGCCATTCAATATACTCGTATTTAACGCCTCTGTAATTAAAAGTGGTTTCAGGTATTTTCATAATAATTTTATTTTAATGTTGTTTGATCGTGGTATGCTTCTTTAAATTCATAAGTAATATCTTCCTCGAACTTCTTGAAAGAGTTTACGCCGTATAGTTTTTCGTATAGTTCTTTGAAGCCTTGGTATCTACAGTACTGATCGTTTATATAGTATGCTATTTCGACATCGCTTATTTCGTGCTCATAAACTTTTTCACGATCCATAACGTTACTCCATACGGTTGCTTCTACTTTGAATAAACCTAAGTCTTTAGTGAATCCAGTGCTTAAACTGTAACTTTTGTCCTCGAATGTTTTAGTTATTTTACTCATATCATTTAATTTAATTAGTTAGTGACTAGTGAGGAATCGAACCTCATACTCGTCAGTAGTAATGCCTCGTTAATTAGCTCGATGTCCCACGGTTACTGCTTCAAACGCACTGCATACCATACCTAGCCGTTGTTTACTTGTTTAGTTGATCGTATATTTTACTTACTACTCGGTGCATAAGCTCAGTGTGTATAGCATTGTATTCGTCGCCGTCTAGTGACGCTTCGGCTAGTTGCCAGTCGCATGCACTGTGAATCTTAGGTGTCATTTCTTTAGCGATTCGGTTTACTTTAATTTGCATGTTCATATTATATACAGTTTTTTTGGTTAAATTCAAATAACATTTTGATACGATCTTCAAGGTTTTTAACTAACACTCGCTTGTAGTTGTAGTTGGTTGTATTCCACTCAGTAGGTTCGGCTACTTTGATTTTCTTGTTGATCTGGTATAGTAGTTTACTTTGTGACTTAGTACTTACTCTTATGTATCCGGAAGGATATGCGACGCCTACTCGCTTGTCGCTTAATGTGAAGTAATAAGTGTCGTTGATTATTTTATTTAATTGCATAGTATTATTATTTAGTTCGTATATATTATCTTAGGTGTGTCGTATTACGTTTGTAAATCTATTAAGAATATTCTTCGTTCGCAGAGTTAGCATCAAAGTATGCCCACATACACTTGTTTATAAATTCTTTAGTATCTACACTTGCTCTTTCAATAGGAAAGTTCCATACCATTTTCTCGTAGAATTGTGTTAAACCTTTATCGCGGCAACTCCATTGACTATCGAACGCAGTGTAATCATCACCTTGCATAAAGTTCAAACCTATTATTCTGTGTCTACAATTGTACTCTATATACATCCATCGATCGTGTTCTTCACTCCAAACATGTTCTACTTTAGTTACTCTATCTGTATCTTCTATGTTACTCATAATATTCTTTTTAGTTGTTCTTTAATTAATAGTATATCTTCGTCACTTACTTCAAAGTCGTAATCAATATCTCGTTCGCTTAAAATGTTCCACATAGCGTCGTGAAAGTTGTCGCCTACTATTTCATCTAAGCGATAAGCGATCTCTTTTATTTCATCACATGTTATCTTCATACTATTCTTCTTCGTTAAATTCCGCCCACTCTAGGCAATCTCCACATCTTTCATCACTCAGGTAACTCGGTCCTGCACCGCAACAATTACTTATCATATTCTTTATTTTTTATTCATTATTATTATCTACACCGTATCGTATTACTTTTGCAAATTTATTTTCTCTTTTAAATCCCACAATCTATAGTATCTAACTCTCACTTCGGGTTCTCTATCGTCTTGGTAGTCATCATTTAATTGTTCCATTAATGTCTCTATAGATAGAGTAAGATCACTTATTTCTTGTTTACTGAATTGCATAGTTTAAGGGGGTATTATTTGTTTATAGGGTAAAAAGGTATTACAGGTATTACACTGTGTCTGTGAGTGTGTGAGGTACTTTAAATCACACTAAATAGATCATTTGCTAGTTCTTCTTCAGTTTCGTCGCCTTCTATAGTACAGTTGATTTCTACAAAGTCTTTGATTTCTTGTTTTACTTCACTTTCACTAACGTAGGAAGACATGAATTTGAAGTGATCAATGGTTTCTTCATTCCAATAGAATTTTGAGGTTTTCATAGTAGTAATATTTAGTTAGTTATTTATTTATTTTTCTTACATTATTATTATCGTATGGTGGACGTATTACTCTTGCAAAATTTTTAATAGAATAATCACCTAAACTTAGTTATATACCGAAAGTACCGAAAATGCTATACGCGTTGCTATACACACTACGTGGTAGTGGTATTGTTTTTTTAAGCAGATGTACCGAAAGCTTCTATTGCTCGTTGCATTCGTAGTTGATCTTCAGTGAACACTACTTCTTCTTTGTTTACTCGTGTTATTTGTACACACTTAGTACCGTCAGGTCGGGTGATGATCTCTTTTTTATACATAATGTTATACTGGAATGTATGGAGTGGATGTTTTCAATCCCCAGATTATTAGTGTCCAAAATATTGTAGTTATCACAACTACCATTATAAAAAACTTTGTTTCTTCTGATATTTTCATATTATATTTGTTTTAGTAATTCAGTTAATCTTTCAGTATTAGTGTAGTTTAGTTTGTCATCAAACCAATCTTGATCTACTATGTTATTGTTTAAGAAGTAATCGAATATGTTGTTTTCGTTTGTTACATTATCTTCACTTCCCCAGTATTCTGGATTTGTATTTAGTTTGTTAATTTCGTTTGTTATTACATTTTTAGTTACTTGCATAGTTTATTTATTTATTTACATTTATATTATCTTTATGTATTCGTATTACTTTTGTAAAAGAGGTTATTCAGCAACCTCTTCTACTTCAACAAATGTTGCAAGATGTCTAACATTTGAAGGTAAGTTTGTACTTTGAGACCAGTAACCTCTCTTGATCCAACAAGGCATTATTGATAGTTTAGGTAACATTGCATTTAATACCTCATCATGATTATAAGTACATACTTGTTTCTTATTATTAGTAAAGGTTATTACTTGATTTCTACCTAACCAACTTTTTCTTACTACAAAGTTCTTTCTTACAATAGGTGGGAAGATCAATGCTTTCTCTTCATTAGACATTTGTGCAATCGCATTGGTAATCATTTCTTGATTTGACATAATTTATTTATTTAAGTTATTATTTATATTCACTATTATTATCGTTGAACACTCGTATTACTTTTGCAAATTTATTTATATTCTAAATTCATAATTCAATATTCATATTCTTTATTCACATATATTATCGTAAAGGCATCGTATTACTCTTGCAAAAAATTGCCAATATATATACAGAAAAATGTAAATTAGTACCGATAGTCCGCGTGGTACGTCCGCAAAACGATCCGAAACCCGATCCTGGATCCTGAAAAACGCAGGGGGGCTGGCAAAAATAAAAGCAATTCCGCAAATTGAAAAAAAAATTGTATAGCGTAGCGTAATACTTTACTTCTGTATATCTCACAAAAAATTTTTTCAGTTTTTTTTTACACTTATTAGTGTGACAATAGCTAGTTATATTAATATAGTAGTAGGCTACTGTCGCATTTTTAAAACGAATCAATAACATGTAATCATACATTGTATGAGACAACAACTTTCACCGACTGCTAGAAGAGCGAAAGCGGCAAGAGATAAAGCGTATGCGATGTCCCCTGCAAGGAAAGCTAAGAAGGCACATGCTCAGCGAAAAAGAAGGGAGAATCCCTCAGAAGCGGAAGGTCAAGACTATGACCACAAGAGGCAAGCGTTTGTTTCTGTTAAATCTAACCGTGGTAACGAAGGTCAGGGAACGCAGAAGGAAAGCGGAGCGAATTATTCAACAGATACATAATATTATAACATGGCAAGACTCAGTACGTACGGCGTTGATGCAAAACCCAGTTTAGGAGATAAAGTAATTGGTACAGATACGTCTGCTGGAGCGAATTTCGCAACTAAAAACTACTCATTATATGAGGTGATGCAAATGTTCAACGAATTGAACGCATTGGCAGTTGCAGATCAAGCATTATTCTTCTTTCAGACAGATATATCAGAAGGTAGAGACGCAGGAACAGTAAGTTTAGCTTCAGGAGGAGGCGTAGGCTCTGCATTTGCTTCAGTTACAGAGCTTATGATTAGCAAATCAGCGGGCGGCGGGAAAAACGTCACAAATTGGTTGAAACTATTCGTAAAAGGAGACGTCATATTGGCGGAAGCCGGTAATATTAACAACTTTGGTACATATCATGTGGTATCGGTGGTTGAACATGCTACAGAAAAAGACTTCTATGTAGTAACCTTATCAAATCTCGCATCAAACGGCGTAATGGCTCTAGATGCTCATTATATATTCAGCGATTTCGCAGACCCTAACAAAACAGGTGACTTGCATTTCGTCCATAATCAAATTTCAGCATCGTCAAGCTGGACAATTACACATAATCTGGGGAAACATCCTACCGTATCTATTGTAGATTCTGGTGGGAACTGGGTTGTAGGCGATATAGTATACACGAGTACAAACGAACTAACTATTAACTTTACAGCAACCTTCTCCGGGAAGGCGTATTTAAACTAAAAAAATGGCACAATATTTATCGAATATTGATTTAAACAAAAATCAATTACAAAACGCAGTAATTCACCCGTTAGGTACAGAACCAGCAGGGGTTGAAGGACAAATTTATTACAACACAGCAACAGGAGGCGCATCGGGTCTTAAAATACATAATGGTACTAGCTGGGTTTCAGTAGGAGACATACAATCCGTATCTTCTGGTACAACACCACAGTTAACAGTAGCTGATCAAAATGGGCCTAACCCTGTTTTTAGCATTGTAACTGGAGCGGTAGCAAATGCAGGTACAGCTCTTGCTACAGGAGATCAGATATATGACTTCGTAATAACAAACGCTGCTAATGTTACTTTAAACACAACTTCGCATGACTATTTATCTATAAGTGGTCAAGAAATCACATTAGGAGCTATTAGTCTAGCTGATGACACTACAGGTACTTTAGCTATAGCTAGAGGAGGCACGGGGCAAACCACAGCGTCCGCAGCAGCTAACGCATTATTAAACACATCTCAAGGAGGAGCATTGTCAATTGGAGATAGTTCTGATACAATTACTGTTCCTGGTAACTTTGTTGTTACAGGTACAACTACTTACTTAGATGAGTCTATTCAGATTGTAGAAAACAATACAATTTCTTTCGAAGGTACTACAGTTGATGCTTTTGAGGTAAAACTTACATCAGAGGATGCTACAGTATCTGATAAAACAATTACGTTACCAAACGCCACTGGTACAGTTGCATTAACTTCTAACATAAGTGATGATACAATTACCATTACAGCTGGAGATGCTTTAACAGGTGGAGGTACTTTCACTTTAAATGGATCAGCTACTGAAATTACTGTTGATCACGCTGATACGTCATCTACGGCTTCTACGAATAACTCTAACTTGAATGTTGTTCAAGATGTTGATGTTGATGACTATGGTCACGTAACAGGGTTAGAGTCTATTGATTTAACTGCTCAGATCAATGCATTAATAGATACTAAAATTTCAGCAACATCGTATGAAACAACTATTACAGATACAGACGATATTAATCATGCGTTAAATACTAGAGATGTCATTGTGCAGCTTTATGATGCAACTACTTATGAAACAGTATTTTCAGATGTTACTAGAACAGATGCAAATAACATAAATGTAGCTTTTGCATCAACACCTACTAATTCTATTAAAGTACTAGTTCAGAAAATAGGATAGTAATAAAAAAAAGATTACTATATGGCAATTAAATTTTTAAATACAGTCGCGGTAGATACTGACATTCTATATGTAGATACATCTAACGATAGAGTTGGTATCGGGACGGATAGTCCACAAGCTAAATTAGATGTTGACGGTGACACGTTTCTTGCATCTAGACATATAAAAATATCGGGAACAGGTATTAACACTTATTTCACTGCTGCTACTCACGACAGTTCAGGAACAGAAGGATTACTCAATAAACTATCCATTAAATCTGTAGGTACATTTTTTGATCATGGCGCTCTTGCTATTACCAACACTGCTGTTGCGGAGCCTTTAGATACAACGATAGTCCAAGAAACAATATCTTCTGGTGACACAGATTGGAATGTATTAACCCTACCAAAAGAGTCAGGGACATTTGCTTTAGAGAATTGGGTTACATCTAATTTTGCTCCAAGCACTGGAGGCTCTTACTTACCACTTACAGGCGGTACATTATCAGGTAATTTAACAATTACCAAGAGTAGCGCAACTATGAAAGTCTCGGAAGCTGGAGGCGGTGATATAAGAATGGTGGCAGGTGGAGCAACTGGCTATATAGGTACTTATAATAACACCTCTATGCAGATCATGCAAAACGGAGGTAATGCTATTTTTATAGATACATCTAAGAACGTTGGTATCGGGACTACTAGTCCTGGCCAAAAACTAGAGGTCAACGGAAATATACAGTTAACAAATAAAGCTAATAGTATATTATTAGGTTCAGCTGGAGTTAATGGAACTTGGGGAGCACCTAAAATATCAAGAATAGATGCTAATATCATTATATCAGATTACAGTGGTGTACAGTTAGGCGGTTTTAATGGAACTTCTTATGGACCTAGAATGACTATTAAAGGATCAGGTAACGTCGGTATCGGGACTACTAGTCCTGGAGTTAAGTTACAAGTAGGGGAAAACACATCAGGACTAACAGGTACAACATCTATTTTTCAAGAAGGTGGAGCAGAAGTTGGTTTATACGTAAAAGCCAGAGTCAATAGAGCAAGCTTACTTGTAGCTGATAATGACACTGGTGTTTACATTTCAGCAGAAGGTGGTAAGGGGTCTTTTGGTAGAACACAAGGTGTTTCTACTGCTAACATAAATATAGATGGAAGTGGCAACGTCGGGATCGGGACGATTAGTCCTAGCAGTTTATTGCACATTCACCAAACAGGTAGCGGAACAAACAATTCAATAATAACAGAGGATGATGCTAGAAAAATATTTATTGGTAGGGATTCAATAAAAGCAACAAATCTTAGTGACAATCCAGCTGAATTATATATACAGCAAGATGGAGGAAACGCAACTTTTGGTAATGACATTAGTCTTGGTGGCAATTTAACTTTAACAACTAATGCTAGGTATTTAAGAGCTGAGGATAACGCTGGAACAACAACTAGATTACTAGGCATAAACGGAAGTAATACTACATACATAGGACCTATTGACGCATACGCGGGTGGTGGTATTTTTTATGGTGCTTCCGCTAATGTATCCTCTCATACATTATATACTGGGGCTAGCGCTAGATTACACATAAATTCTTCCGGCAACGTCGGGATTGGAACGACTAGTCCTTTATCTAGGCTACATGTTATATCAAGAGAGATTAACAACGGGGCTAACAAAGGTATTAGGATAGAAAATTACAATGGAACCAAGGACTATAGTATTCGGACTGGCGTTTCAGGTTCTGAAAACACTTCTCTAGCATTTTATGATGAAACAGCTGGGGCCAATAGAATGGTTATCACCTCAGCAGGTAACGTCGGTATTGGAACTACTAACCCTAATACTAAACTCCACGTCGGCGGTATTGTTCAGGTGACGGAAAGCAGTAACACAGCTTTTTACGGAGGTAATTATTTAAGAGTTTTTAATAGCCAGGTTTACACTATGAGAAACTCTGCTGGCAGTCAAAGATTTGCTTTTGATAACAGTAGTGGTTCTTTGTCGACTTATAATTCTAGTGGTGCAAGAACAACTTACCTCAACAACACAGGCAGCTCCTATTTAAACGGCGGTAACGTCGGGATAAATACAACTTCTCCTTCTAGTTCAAACATGCTTGAAGTGAATGGGCAAGTTAGAGTTGTTGGAGCGCAAATGATTGGAGATTCTACAACATCTAATGTTGTTGCGAGTGGAGTACAGTTGCATATTAAGAATGGTGGCGAAGCTAAAATAAGGTTAGAAGATAGTGACTCGAGTAATTTAGCTTTTGATATACTTGTAAATGAAGGGGCTGGATTTTCTATAAAAGAAACAATAGGAGGTGATCCCGGAGATGATACTAGGCTTTTTATACAAGAGACCACAGGTAATGTCGGTATCGGGACGACTAGTCCTTTAAACAAGTTGCATGTAGCAGACGGTAATATTAGGGTACAAGGTCCAAGCAATGTTTCTGAAATAAAATTACAAACTAATGGAACTGAATCATATAATCCATTTGGTATAATTAGAGCCTTAAGAGATACTAACACAGGAGCCGCTGATTATGGTAGTAGTGAACTTAATTTTTTAACAAACGTAAGCAGCGTTTCAACTCCTACAGTAAGAATGGTTATTGATTCTGACGGCGACGTCGGGATCGGTACGACTAACCCTGGTAGTAAGTTACACGTAAATGGAGGTATATATGCTACGAACTACCTAAGCGTTAGTGGAGTTAATACAAACTTTAACCTTTACAATAACGGTACAACTTATTTAAATGGTGACACAACCGTTGATTCTACATTCTTAGTCACTAACGGTAACGTCGGGATTGGAACGACTAATCCTTCTCAACTACTTCACGTAGCTGGTAACATGAGGCTACAGAATCAGTTATATGATTCAACAAATTCATTAGGTTCTAATGGAGAAGTACTGACAAAGGTTTCTGCAGGTACAGAGTGGAAAGTTCCAGCGGTTAATGCACAGATGCCAAACAACACAGCTCC
>Ga0257120_1000205_pt1 | contig 47805 bp, 47 predicted proteins | sample SI106_10metaG_FD_190153 | JGI IMG/M metagenome (GOLD analysis project Ga0257120, IMG submission 190153) | Marine microbial communities from Saanich Inlet, British Columbia, Canada - SI106_10 | ecosystem: Environmental > Aquatic > Marine > Inlet | place: Canada: British Columbia | collected...
GTTTTAAATTTTATTGGAAAATTAGAAACTAAGACCCCCTAGTATAGACTCTCATCAAATTATTTTAAACTTTCAACCCATAGATTTGTCATTACTGATTACGGTAGAGTAAATTTTTTGATGAAATGATATTGTAAAAAATCCAGCAATTTTGCTGGATTTTTTTATATTTTATCGTGCACCTTTGTATGGTTTCCATCATTCCAAAGAGTCAGGATATCGGTAGCCACGCTAGCGCCACTTCCTGCAGCAATTGCAAACTGGCTTCGCCAACCAGCAATGGTTCCACAGCAATACAATCCTTTTTTGATTTGATGATTTTTATTTTTTAACTGAATGCGATCTTTTGTAGGAGCCGCTCTTTCATGAGGAATGACATAAGATTCTAAACCTTTTATGTGAAAAGGTTTGGCATAGTTGAGAGCCAAAATAACAATTTCAGAAAAGTAGTCCTTCTTATTGGTTGTTACTTTGTACCCATTTTCATGTTCGGTAACTGCAAGTACTTTTTCGTTTTCTATTTGAGAAATTGTTGGATATAAAGCCGCAAGTTGTTCTTTTCCTTCTGACAAAATGGTACGACCCAAGGTTCCAGATGGAAGGCCTAAGACATTATGAAACAGGGCATTTTGAAGTTGCGATGCTTTCTGATGCAGTAAAATACCAATCTGTTTGTCTGCTGCAAAAGCCTTGTTTTTTGCTGAGCCTAGCACCAAGGCACATTGCATTCCTGCAACTCCTCCACCAATAATAAGAGCACTATAATTCATCGCTATAGGAATAACATTTTTATGTTATGGGTAAAGAGTTTTACTGAAATTGCAAGTAGAATGACTCCAAAAACTTTTCGAATAATTTGGATTCCATTTGCACCAATAATTCGTTCAATTTTTGAAGAGGTTTTTAAAACGATATAAATAAGAATCACATTAAAAAAAACGGCAATAATGATGTTTTCAATATGGAATTCTGCTCTAAGTGAGAGTAAAGTTGTCAAACTTCCAGGGCCTGCAATTAATGGAAAAGCCAATGGAAAAATAGTGGCAGAAATTGGGGTTCCGCTATCGGAGTCTTTGTATAAGGTGATGCCCAAGATCATTTCTAAGGCAATAAAAAATAAGATAAATGAACCCGCAACAGCAAAAGAATTGACATCGATCCCAATCAAGCTGAGTAAACTTTTTCCTAAAAAAAGGAACACAATCATTATAAAACCAGCTATTAAAGAAGCTTTTTGCGATTGAATATCGCCAAATTTCTTTCGTAAATCAATAATAATAGGAATATTTCCAATAATATCTATTACTGCAAACAAGACCATAAATGCGGTGAAAATTTCTTTAAAATTAAAATTCATCTTCGATGTTTTTTTGCAAAATTAGAGAACTAACTTTATGATTTGGTTAAAATATAGAAAATTTTTAGACTATTTTTGCGAAATGTTTCAATTAGGAAAAACCATCGTTTCGGAAGAGATCATCGAAAATGACTTTGTGTGTAACTTGTCTGCCTGTAAAGGGGCTTGTTGTGTTGCTGGTGAGGCTGGCGCACCTTTGGATAAAGAGGAAGTCAAAATTTTAGAAGAAATTTACCCGAAAGTAAAACCCTTTTTAAGAAAAGAAGGTATCGCAGTGATTGAGCAAGAAGGAACTTCAATCAGTAGTGAATGGGATGAGCTTGAAACCCCTTTGATAAACGGAGCAGATTGTGCATATGTGATTTTTGACAATAAAAAAACAGCACTTTGTGGCATAGAAGAAGCCTATAACTCCGGAGTCATCGATTGGAAAAAACCACTTTCTTGCCACCTATATCCTATTCGAGTAAAAGAGTATAGTGAGTTCTCGGCGGTCAATTATCATAAGTGGGAAATTTGCGATGACGCTTGTTCTTTAGGCAAAGAGCTTCAAGTACCAGTATACAAGTTTGTAAAACAAGCTCTTGTAAGAAAATTTGGACAAGATTGGTATCATGAGCTAGAAAAAGTAGCAGAGAATCACTCAAAAAAATAGATTTTTACAAAGAGTTTATCCTTAAATGAACTCTTTTTATAGGGTGAAATTTTACAAAAAAAAGACTACTTATTTTAAAATCATTCTTGAAAGAAAATACCCGCAATTTATTTTGTCTAACTTCTAAAAAGACTTTTTCATTTATTTTTTTTGAAAAAAGACAAAAAAAAACCGAAATAAGAATCTTCATTTAAACCCAATAGAATCAACAGTCTTTGATTTTATTATTTTTTAATTACTTGATTTTTAGTATCTTGTAAATTTTATAGAAATCACTCAAAAATGAAAAAAAGGTCATATTGTTAAAAACTTCATGGCATTTGTGGATAAGTATGACTTTCATTTTGGAACAAAAATTTCAATCTTTGTTAGAGTAGTTTTTAACAGATTGATGCGTTAAACAAACTACAAAATCTTACTCAAAAACCAGAATCAATGTCAGTCAAAGAAACAGCCCTTTCCGTAGAACCAATTTTACAACCAAATGATAACCGATTTGTTATTTTTCCAATTCAACATGATGATTTGTGGGAGTGGTACAAAAAACAACAAGCCTGTATTTGGACTGCAGAAGAAATTGATTTATCAGAAGATATTTCAGACTGGAACAATAAATTGTCAGATGACGAGCGTTATTTTATCAAACATATTTTAGCCTTTTTTGCAGCTTCAGATGGAATTGTAAATGAAAATTTGGCTGAAAATTTTGTAAATGAAGTGCAGTATTCAGAAGCAAAGTTTTTCTATGGTTTTCAAATCATGATGGAGAATGTTCACTCTGAAACCTATTCTTTATTGATTGATACCTATGTAAAAAATGAAACCGAAAAAGATCAGTTATTTAGAGCCATTGAAGTTTTTCCTGCGATTAAGAAAAAAGCAGATTGGGCTTTAAAGTGGATTGAATCTGATTCTTTTGCCGAGCGTTTAATCGCCTTTGCAGCAGTTGAAGGAATTTTCTTTTCAGGAGCATTTTGTTCTATTTTTTGGTTAAAGAAAAGAGGCTTATTGCCAGGATTGGCGTTTTCTAACGAATTAATCTCCCGTGATGAAGGGATGCATTGTGATTTTGCGGTGCATTTACACAACCATCATATCGTTAATAAAGTTCCTAAAGATCGAATTAGAGAAATTATTGTAGAAGCATTAAACATCGAGCGTGAGTTCATTACAGAATCCTTGCCTGCAAGTTTGATCGGAATGAATTCAAAATTAATGACACAATACTTAGAATTTGTAACCGATAGACTGTTGGGCGAATTCAATTGTGAAAAAGAATACAATACCACCAATCCTTTCGACTTTATGGAGATGATCTCTTTAGAAGGAAAAACTAATTTCTTCGAAAAAAGAGTTTCAGAATACCAAAAAGCAGGCGTAAAATCTGGAGGAACAGGAAGTATTAGCTTCGATTCCGATTTTTAGAGAATCATAACATAAGAAATACCGAGGTCATCAAAAAAGTGGACGTTTTTGTTGGCTAAAATACTAACCAAAATAAAATCATAAAATCATGTTTGTACTAAAAAGAGACGGCAAAAAAGAGCCTGTGATGTTCGATAAGATCACGGCAAGAGTAAAAAAAATGTGTTACGGATTAAACAAAATTGTTGATCCTGTAAAAGTTGCCATGCGTGTCATTGAAGGCTTATATGATGGAGTTACTACTTCCGAGTTAGACAATTTAGCAGCAGAAACAGCCGCTACTATGACAACGGCACACCCAGATTATGCAAAATTAGCAGCCAGAATAGCCGTTTCTAACTTACATAAAAACACCAAAAAATCCTTCTCAGAAACGATGGACGATTTGTACTATTATGTAAATCCCCGTACAGAGAAAAAAGCACCCTTATTGTCCGATGAGGTGTATGAAATTATTAAAGCAAACGCAGAAAAGTTAGATTCTACTATTATTTACAATAGAGATTTTAATTATGATTATTTTGGTTTTAAAACATTAGAACGCTCTTATTTATTGAAACTAAATGGAGAGATTGTAGAACGTCCACAGCACATGCTTATGCGTGTTTCTATCGGTATTCATAAAAATGATATTGATGAAGCGATTGCTACTTATGAGTTAATGAGTAAAAAATATTTTACACATGCAACACCTACCCTATTCAATTCAGGGACTCCAAAACCACAAATGTCTTCTTGTTTCTTATTGCAAATGCAAGACGATAGTATTGAAGGGATTTATGATACCTTAAAACAAACCGCCAAAATATCACAGTCGGCAGGAGGAATTGGGTTGTCTTTACACAATATTCGTGCAACAGGATCTTATATTGCAGGAACCAACGGAACCTCAAACGGAATCGTACCTATGTTAAAGGTATTCAATGATACCGCACGTTACGTAGACCAAGGGGGAGGAAAAAGAAAAGGTTCTTTTGCGATGTACTTAGAGCCATGGCATGCCGATATTTTTTCGTTTTTAGATTTAAAGAAAAATCACGGAAAAGAAGAAATGCGTGCAAGAGATTTGTTCTATGCCATGTGGGTTTCAGATTTATTTATGAAACGCGTAGAAGAAAATGCAGATTGGACCCTAATGTGCCCTCACGAATGTCCGCATTTATTTGATACTCATGGTGAAGAGTTTGAGCGCTTGTACACAAGCTATGAAGCGGCAGGAAAAGGAAGAAAAACCATCAAAGCACGTGATCTTTGGGAGAAGATTTTAGAATCTCAAATTGAAACAGGAACGCCTTACATGTTGTACAAAGATGCAGCAAACCGCAAATCGAATCAGAAGAATTTAGGAACCATACGTTCTTCAAACTTGTGTACAGAGATTATGGAGTACACCGCAAAAGACGAAGTTGCTGTTTGTAACTTAGCCTCTATTGCATTGCCAATGTTTGTCTCAGAAAGAGAAAATGGAGAGAAATTCTTTAACCATAAAAAATTGTATGAGGTTACCAAGAAAGTAACTCGTAATTTAGATACTGTAATTGATGCCAACTTTTATCCAGTAAAAGAAGCAGAAAATTCAAACTTTAGACACAGACCCGTAGGTTTGGGAATTCAAGGATTAGCAGATACTTTTATTATGTTGCGTTTGCCATTTACTTCGGACGAAGCAAAAAAATTGAATCAAGAAATTTTCGAAACCATGTATTTTGGTGCAGTTACTTCTTCCATGGAGATGGCCAAAGCAAAAGAGCCGTATTCTACGTTCAAAGGTTCACCAATGTCGGAAGGAGAATTCCAATACAATATGTGGGGAATTAAAGATGATGAGTTAAGTGGAAACTGGGACTGGGCCAAACTAAGAAAACAAGTGATGAAGCACGGAGTTAGAAACTCTTTGTTAGTAGCACCAATGCCAACAGCATCTACTTCTCAAATCTTAGGAAACAACGAAGCCTTTGAACCGTATACTTCTAACATTTATACCAGAAGGGTTTTATCGGGTGAGTTTATCGTTGTCAACAAACACTTGCTAGAAGACTTAGTAGAGTTGAACTTGTGGGATAATGATATGAAAGAAGATATTATGCGTGCAAACGGTTCGATACAACACATTGAAGCAATTCCTGCAGAATTAAGAGAATTATACAAAACAGTTTGGGAAATGAGTATGAAAGATATCATAGACATGGCACGCCATAGAGGATATTTTATCGATCAATCACAATCCTTAAACTTGTTTATGAAAGATCCAGATTATGCAAAATTAACGTCCATGCATTTTTATGCTTGGAAATCGGGACTAAAAACAGGAATGTATTATTTAAGAACAAAATCGGCAGTAAACGCTATTCAGTTCACACTTTCAAAAGAAAAATTGGCAACAGAACCAGACGCTCCAATGAGTCCAGAAGAATTCAAGGCCATGGTAGCTGCTTCTAGAAATGCAGAACCAGATGATTGCGAAATGTGTGGTTCTTAAGCCTAAGACAGTCACTCCTGCGAAAGCAGCATTTAAGAGTTGAAAAGAAACCAAAAAGAGAAGTAGAAATGCTTCTCTTTTTTGTATTTTCGTCAAACCTGTCATTTCTGCAAAAACAGAAAGCGAACAGTATACAATACAGAACTAAATTCTACTAACATGAATTGGGGACAACTTCTTTCTTTAAAACGCTTTGGCGACACTCAAAAACGCCCAAGAGCAGCACAAGATGAAACTCGTTTAGGGTTTGATGTAGATTTTGATCGCATCATTTTTTCATCAGCATTCAGAAGTTTGCAAGACAAGACTCAGGTCATTCCACTTTCGGAAACCGATTTTGTCCATACGCGATTGACACACAGTTTAGAAGTGTCTGTTGTAGGAAGAACTTTGGGGCGAAAAGTAGGAAAAGCACTGTTGGAACGATATCCAAATTTGGCCTCACTAGGCTATACATTCAACGATTTTGGGGCCATTGTAGCCGCAGCTTCTGTAATGCACGATATTGGGAATCCGCCTTTTGGACATTCTGGAGAAAAAGCAATAGGAGAATATTTTAAAACCGGAAAAGGGGCAAAATACAAAGCACAACTTACGGCAAAGGAATATCAAGATTTGATTGATTTTGAAGGGAATGCAAACGGATTCAAAATATTGACCGAGACTAAAGATGGTGTTTTTGGTGGATTGCGATTGTCTTATGCAACCTTAGGAGCTTTTTTAAAATACCCTAAAGAGAGTTTGCCTAAAAAACCCACCACACATATTGTAGATAAAAAATACGGCGTATTTCAATCAGAAAAAAACGAATTTTTAGATGTAGTCCACGATTTAGGGATGTTGCAAAAATCGACCACAGAAGATCTCTCTTTTTACAGACACCCCTTGGCGTATTTGGTCGAAGCTGCAGATGATATTTGTTATACAATCATCGATTTTGAAGACGGAATCAATTTAGGGCTAATTGAGGAAGAATATGCTTTAGAATATTTAATCAACTTGGTAAGAGATAGTATTGATTCTAAGAAATACCACAGTTTAAAGCATACAAAAGATAGAGTGAGTTATTTGCGCGCCTTGGCGATTAACACTTTAATCAACCAGGCGGTACATATTTTTTTAGAGCACGAATCCGAAATTTTAAATGGAAATTTTGACAAGTCATTGCTAGAAAAATGCAGGTATGAAGCACAAATTAATGACATCATTAAAATAAGTATTGACAAGATCTACAAGAGTCAAGAAGTTGTAGAAAAAGAGGTGGCAGGTTATCGAATTATCGCTGATTTATTGGACGTTTTTGTCAATGCAACCAATAATCAATATGATGAGAATGATAACAATTATGACCAGTTAATTTTAAACCTATTGCCAAAAGAATATCAGTCTGAAGATCCGAATTTGTATCACAGAATCATGCAAATTTGTAGTTATGTTTCTAGAATGTCCGACAGCTATGCCATTCGAATTCACAAAAAATTAACAGGGAATATCAACTAATTTCAACTCCTTTTAAGATTTGGTTCAAAAAGAGCTCCCTGAATCATTATTTGTTCATTTTATCAATAAATTTTTAAAGCCTATCCAGTGCTAACGGGTCAAAAATAAAAAATCTTATATTTTAATTTATATCTGTAAAAGCAGGTATATAAATACTGAATTTTTTCATTTTTTTATTTAACTTAGCGGTATGGAATTTCCAAATGCGTTAACTTCAAAAATAGCTTTAAGAAAGAAGACGAATTCGTACAGAAAACTACGAAATAATTTAGGTTTGATTGATTTTTCGTCGAATGATTATCTAGGGTTTTCACGAAGTGAAACCATTGCAAAATTGGTTGAAATCACCTTAAAAAAGAATGTTTTTTTAAATGTAAGTTTAGGGTCTCGACTACTCACAGGAAATCAGACCGTACACATCGAAGTCGAAAATGAGCTCGCTAAATTTTTTAAAACACCTAGCGCACTTCTATTCAACTCAGGGTATGATGCAAATGTAGGAGTGCTTTCTTGCGTCCCTCAACGCGGTGATATTGTTTTGTATGATGAATTGTGTCATGCATCCATCAGAGACGGTATTCGATTGTCAAATGCCACTTCATATAGTTTTAAACACAATACCGTTTCGGATCTAAAAAAGAAATTTTTAAACACAAAAAAGGCATCAGCGACCCTTTATATCGTTATTGAATCCATATATTCTATGGATGGAGATAGAGCCCCCTTAAAAGAGATTGCTGAGTTTTGTCAAAAACATTCGTGTTATTTAATTGTAGACGAAGCCCATGCGACAGGCATTTTTGGTGTTCAAGGCAGAGGATTGATTGATGAACTTTGTGTGGAAGATTTAATTTTTGCGCGTGTTGTCACTTTTGGAAAAGCATTCGGGTGCCACGGTGCTGTTGTTCTAGGTTCCAACGAGTTGATAAATTTTTCCAGGTCTTTTATTTATACATCTGCCATGCCCATTCATTCGGCATTGACTATAAAATATGCTTTAAAGGAGCTTGAAACCACAAACCAATTGACCCTGTTGAAGAAAAATATAGAGCGATTTAAGAAAACCCTTAAGACCTATAATTTAAAATACAAATTTATTGAAAGTGACAGTGCTATTCAAAGTTGTATAATTGGAGATCCCATAAAAACAAAAGCCATTGCAACAAATATTCAAAAAGAAAATTTTGATGTGAAAGCTATTTTATTCCCAACAGTTCCTTTGGGAACAGAACGCATTCGATTCTGTATTCATAGCTACAATTCTACATCTCAAATCGAAGCCATTCTTGATGTATTTAGTCAATGTATTTAAAAATTTTGAAGCCCAAAAGAAGATGAAATAGCCCAAACGATAAACGATTATCAAAAGAACGATTCCTTAAATTCCCCATGTGACTATTAAAATAAGAGACACATGAAAACCTTTTTTATTACAGGTATTGGCACCGATGTTGGAAAAACAGTCGTTTCAGCCATCATCACCGAAGCCTTGCAAGCCGATTACTGGAAACCTATTCAGGCAGGCGAATTATCGCATTCCGATTCTCATAGAATTGAAGAATTAATTAGCAATACACAGTCCCAAATATTTAAAAATAGTTATGCACTAAAAACAGCTGTAAGTCCACATGCAGCAGCTGAAATTGAGGGCATCTGTATTAAACTCAAAAAAATAATTAATCCGGTTACCAAAAATAATTTAATTATTGAAGGGGCCGGTGGTTTGTTGGTTCCCCTAAATAATTCTAAAACTATTTTAGATCTTATTAAAAGGGATTATAAAATCATTGTAGTGTCGAAACATTATTTAGGAAGTATCAATCATACCTTATTGACCATACAACTGTTGAAAAGTAGAGGGCTATCTGTGGCAGGTATAATATTTAACGGTAACCAGGTTACAACTTCAGAACAGATCATTCAAAAAATGTCTAAAGTCCCAATATTAGGAAGAATTAATGAGGAAAAAATAATCAATCGGACGATCGTGAAAAAATATGCAATGTTATTGAAACCTTTATTAGAAAACCTATGATGAATTTAGTCGAAAGAGATAAAGTCCATTTATGGCATCCCTTAACACAACATCAATTAAAGCCAAATCATTTGCCAATTGTAAAAGCAAAAGGGGTTACCCTTTATGGTGATGACGGCAAAGAATATATTGATGGCATAGCCTCTTGGTACACCTGTATGTACGGGCATTGTAATGATGATATTACTTCAAAAGTCAAAGCACAATTGGACGAACTGGATCAAGTTGTATTTACTGGTTTTACGCACAAACCTGCAATAGAGTTGTCAGAAAAACTCATGGCCATCCTTCCCTCCAATCAGAACAAATTGTTTTTTTCTGACAATGGCTCTACTGCAGTAGATGTAGCCATCAAAATGGCTCTCCAATATTTTTTTAATAGAAAAGAAAAACGAACACGAATTATCGCTTTGGAAGATGCCTTTCACGGCGACACTTTTGGGGCGATGTCTGTTTCTGGCTTGTCGGTTTACAACGGACCATTTGAGCCCTTTTTATTAACCATCGATCGGATACAAGTTCCTACAAAACACAATTCAAAAAAGGTCTTTACACAGTTTGAAAATTTGGTTACTACAGGAGAAATTGCCGCTTTTGTATATGAACCGTTGGTACAAGGCGCAAATTCAATGCGGATGTATGATGTTAATTTATTGGACGAACTGCTAGCTCTTGCCAAAGAAAATAATGTCATCGCTATTGCCGATGAAGTGATGACTGGTTTTGGGAAAACAGCCAAGAATTTTGCGTCCGAATATATGCTACATCAGCCCGACATTATGTGCATGTCCAAATCACTCACCGCAGGTATCGCTCCAATGGCACTCACGAGTTGTACTCAAAAAATGTATGATGCATTTTGTGATGATGATATTGCAAAAGGATTTTTTCACGGCCATACTTATTCTGCAAACCCCTTAGCTTGTGCTGCAGCAATTGCTGGAATTGATTTGTTAGTGTCCAAAGAAATTCAAGAGAGAATTTCAGAAATCAGCTCCAAACATCTCGCTTTTGAGTGTCATATCAAAAACCATCAAAAGGTAAAAGCGACTCGATGTTTGGGTGTGATTTTTGCACTCGATATAAACATAGAGATGGATCGATATGGCTCTTTACGAGATCAATTGTTTGATTATTTTTTAGAGCAAAGAGTGTTTTTAAGACCCTTAGGCAATACGATCTATATTTTACCTCCATTCATCATTACAAACAAAGAATTGGATAGAATTTATGAAGTCATTGAAAATGCATTAGAATTGCTTTAAATGAAAGAAAAAATTTCAATAATGAGTATGGCATCTATGTCAGCGCTGGGGAGTAGTGGCAAACAAATTTGGGCTCAGTACCTAACGAACAATCACACTTTTAAAAACAAAACATTCAATACTTTTGAATCTTTGGTGAGTTCGTTGTCTGACGCCGATTGGAATAGTGTACATAAACTGAAAGAAGTTACACATTATAAAGATGTAGATCCTTCGGTTTTATTGGCAATAGCCGTTTCTAGAAAGGCGGTGGCTAAGGTATCCTGGAACGATAAATCTTTTGGAGTTAATATTGGATCGTCTAGAGGAGCAACGACTCTATTTGAAAAATACCACTTAGAATTTTTAAACCATAAAAAGGGCTATGTTTCTACATTAAGTTCTCCAACCACTACCTTAGGGAATATCTCGTCTTGGGTAGGTCACGATTTACAATCAAACGGACCTACGATTAGCCATTCTATTGCCTGTTCTACAGCTTTGCATGCGATTTTAAATGGGATAGCGTGGATTACTAGTGGTATGGCCGATCGTTTTTTAGTGGGAGGAAGTGAAGCTTCCAATACCCCTTTTACAGTTGCTCAAATGAGAGCGCTAAAAATTTATTCCAATGACAGCAGTGCATATCCGTGTAAAACGCTAGATTTTAATAAAAAGCAAAATACAATGATTTTGGGCGAAGGTGCTGCCGTTTTTTGCATAGAAAAAGGTACCAAAAAAGAAGCAATTGCAATTATTGAAGGCATTGGGTATGCAACAGAGCCTTTAAAACATAATATTTCGATTTCCACCAATGCCGATTGTTTTCAGAAATCTATGGCAATGGCTATCGAAACTGTTGAACTAGAAGCCATTGATGTGATCGTTATGCACGCTCCTGGAACCCTAAAAGGAGATACTTCTGAGCACAATGCCATCAAGCAGGTTTTTAAAGACAAAATACCTGCACTCACATCGAATAAATGGAAAATTGGACATACCCTTGGAGCCTCTGGGGGCTTAAGTTTAGAATTAGCCATCAACATGTTACAGCAGCAGCAATTTGTTCCTATTCCATTTTTGAAAGATCAAAAATACCCCAATAAAATAAATAAAATACTAGTCAATGCCGTAGGTTTTGGAGGAAATGCGGTAAGTCTATTGGTATCCATAAATCAAAAAGAACTAAAATGAAACATTCATGATTAACAGACAGACACACGACGAAATGATTATAATTTCGGAAGTTGTTGTTTTGAGTTAGTCGCAAAATCACAAACACATGAAAAACTATTCAAAAGAAGATATTTTAAAGATACATAACAAACCCCTAATGGAATTGATTTTTGAAGCTGCCAATGTTCACCGACAGCATCATGACCCTTCCAAGATTCAAGTAATTACTTTAATTTCAATAAAAACTGGAGGCTGCCCCGAAGATTGTGGATACTGTCCTCAGGCTGCCAGATATCATACTGAAATTGAAAAAAATGATTTAATGCCGGTGAGCACCGTTATTAATTTAGCCAAAAAAGCAAAACAAAATGGTTCTTCTCGTGTGTGTATGGGTGCTGCTTGGCGCAATGTAAAAGAAGGGGACGATTTTGAAAATGTGCTCGAAATGATCAGAGGCATTAGCAATTTGAATATGGAAGTCTGCTGTACACTTGGCATGATTACTGAAAGTCAAGCCTTGCGTTTGGCAGATGCAGGCTTGCATTATTACAATCATAACTTAGATACTTCTGAAAAGTATTACAAAGAAGTCATTTCTACAAGAAGCTACGATGACCGTTTACAAACATTGAAAAATGTTCAAAAAGGAGCCTTAAAAGTATGTTCTGGCGGAATTATAGGGATGGGTGAAAGTATTGAAGACAGGATTGGAATGTTAATGAGTTTGTTAAGTTTAGAAAGAGTTCCCGATTCAGTTCCTATCAATGCATTGGTTCCAGTAGAAGGAACCCCTTTAGGAAATGAAAATATCATTCTAGTTTGGGATATCATTAGAATGATTGCTACCACAATAATTGTGATGCCTAAAACAACAGTACGATTGTCTGCAGGGCGAACAGCAATGAGTATGGAAGCACAAGCATTGTGTTTTATGGCGGGTGCCTCTTCCATCTTTGCAGGTGAAAAGTTATTGACAACACCCAACCCCGGAAAAGATAAAGATGCTGAAATGTTTTCCATATTAGGATTAATCCCAACCGAAAAAAAGAAAAAACAAGATGGTACATTTAAAATTCGAAAATCTACGGTACAAAACAATGACCCTGTCAAATGGACCCGACCAGGGCATATTATCGAAAGGAATGTCAAAGCAACGAAAGAGGCAAAACAACTTAGAAAGAAATTAAAATAAAATCCAACGAATGTGTTTTTAGTAGTAGCTACCGTACGGAAACTCGCAATGAAGTATTTTTACTGATGATTTTGAAAAAAGGCTGCTAAAGAAATAGCATCAAGACCAATTTTTTCTTGAAGTTCGACTAGGCTTCCGTGTGCTATAAAGGTATCTGGAATGCCCAAAAGAGTAATGGGATGCGGATATTTTTGTGCTGCTGCAAACTCTAATACAGCACTTCCAAAACCGCCTTTTAGAGTTCCATCTTCAATGGTAATGATTGAGGTATATTGTTTTAAAATAAGGAGTAGTAAGTTTGCGTCTAAGGGCTTTACAAAACGCAGGTCATAATGAGAAAAGGCATCACTTGAGTTGGATTCGTTTAGCGATGCATCCATCAGTGCTAAGGCCTCGGTAACGTTTTTAGAAATCGTTCCAACAGATAAAATTGCAGTGGTACTTCCTTTTTTCAGTTGTACACCTTCTCCAATATTGATTTTAGAAAAAGGTAGTTGCCAGTCGACCAAGGTTCCTGTTCCTCTAGGATAGCGAATTGCAATTGGATTTTTCAATCCTAATTGGGCGGTGTACAAAATATTTCGTAATTCAATTTCATTTCTAGGGGCAAAGACGATCAAATTTGGAATCAATCGCAAATAAGCCAAATCAAAAACCCCATGATGGGTTGCTCCATCTTCACCCACCAAGCCTGCCCGATCCAAACAAAATATTACGGGTAAATTTTGCAGAGCAACATCATGAATTATTTGGTCGTAGGCACGTTGTAAAAAAGTAGAATAAATGGCACAAAACGGAATGATTCCTTGTGTTGCCATTCCAGCCGCTAAAGTAACTGCGTGTTGTTCTGCAATTCCAACATCAAAAGTTCGTTTTGGAAATTCGGCCATCATAAATTTTAAGGAACTTCCCGTCAACATTGCAGGGGTAATTCCCACAATTTTTTCATTTTTCGAAGCCAATTCGACAATTGTTTTCCCAAAAACATCTTGATACTTGGTGTAGATGCTTTCTTTTTTAGGAATTCGTTCTCCAGAAATTTTATCAAATTTTCCCGGTGCATGATAGGTTACCTGATCTTCTTCGGCTTGTTGTAAGCCTTTTCCTTTGGTGGTAATAATATGTAAAAACTTAGGCCCTTTGACTCCTTTGAGTCGTTCCAATTCAGAAAGAATTTTTGGCAAATCATGTCCGTCAATGGGTCCAGAATAGTCAAAATTTAAGGCCTTGATGATGTTGTTTTGTGATGCGAGTTTTCGATCTGTTTTCACCTTTGTCAAATACTCTTTTAAGGCGCCTACAGAAGGATCAATTCCTATGGCATTGTCGTTTAGAATAATTAGCAAATTGGCTTTGGAAACTCCAGCATGATTCAGGGCTTCAAAAGCCATTCCGCTTGCGATAGAAGCATCACCAATTACTGCAATATGTTGTTTTTTTGTTTCCCCTTTTAAGTTGGAAGCAATAGCCATTCCTAGGGTTGCAGAAATGGAGGTAGAAGAATGTCCCACACCAAAGGCATCAAATTGACTTTCATTTCGAGACGGAAATCCCGCAATCCCTCCCAATTGTCTGTTGGTATGAAAAATATCCTTTCTTCCAGTTAAGATTTTATGTCCGTAGGCTTGATGCCCTACATCCCAAACCAATAGATCGTTAGGGGTGTCAAATAAATAATGCAAGGCTATGGTGAGTTCTACGACGCCCAAACTTGCCCCCAAATGTCCTTCTTTGGTTGCAACAACATCAATAATAAATGCGCGCAGTTCTTTTGCCAACTGTGGAAGTTGTTGGGGATTTAATTTTCTTAAATCGGAAGGATTGGATATGTTAGCTAACAAAGTATTCATTCGAGTTACAAAAATACAATTTAACTTTTGGTGTCTGTAAAAAGAGGGGAAAGAATTCTAAATCAATCGGAAATAAAATTCATAAATTTACCTCACCAATACAACGGATAGATGATACAGTCTTTTGATGATGCCTATTTTATGAAAAAAGCTTTGCAAGAAGCGGAAATTGCCTTTGATAAAGGCGAAGTTCCTGTGGGGGTTGTGATTGTTTTGAAAGGTCAAATTATTGCAAGAGCGCACAATTTGACAGAAACTTTAAATGATGTAACCGCCCATGCTGAAATGCAAGCTTTTACAGCTGCGGCAGATTTTTTGGGCGGAAAGTATTTGAAAGAATGTACCTTATATGTAACCTTAGAGCCTTGTCAAATGTGCGCAGGGGCAAGCTACTGGACACAGATTGGTACCATCGTTTATGGGGCTTCAGAACCCGAAAGAGGTTTTGTTAGGCTTAATACCACCTTGCATCCCAAAACAAAAGTGGTCAGCGGAATTTTAGAAAATGAATGTTCGCAACTGTTGAAACGTTTTTTTGTAGAAAAACGAAATTTGAATTAAGAATAGCGAAACTTTTCATCAACGCTCTTTTCGAATCAGTAAGAAGATCTCATTGTCTAGGGCCAAATATCCTTCATTATAAATATAAAAATAGGTATTTCCTGTTTTTGTTTTATAGAGTGAAGTAAAGAATTGAAAATCGAATCCCTTGTCGTACAATTTGGTTCTCGACACCTTTGTTTTTCCAGAATGGTTCAAATCGGATAAAATTTTATAATTTTTTCGCAAGCGATTATTGATGTTTCTAATGAGGTTTTTACTGTCTTTATTGACATTGTTATTGTACGCATTTCTACAATAGTCCGAGCAAAATTTCTTATCTACTCTACCTTTTACGGGTTCTTTGCATTCTAAACATTCTCTTTTTTCCATAACCCAAAGATATAAAATTATTCGTTTACAAACGACTACAAATAATTACAACCGAAAGTAATTGCTTTCCAACCGAATAAAATTGGAATGCTGTTGCAACTTTGCAGTGTTGAAACGAATCAACAAAAATGAATATGAACATGCACCAAGCGAAGGCAGGTGTTTTTAAAAAACTTATCTTATGAATACGTTAAGAAACAAAGTACAGTTAATTGGGCGATTGGGTCAAGAACCAGAAATCGTAACTTTCCAAGATGGAAACAAAATGGCAAAATTTTCGATGGCCACCGACGATAGCTACAAAGACAAAAACGGAGAAAAGGTTGAACGTGCGTATTGGCACAACATTATAGTAAAAGGAGGCTTGGTGTCGGTGGTGGAAAACTATGTCAAAAAAGGACAGGAGATCGCGGTTGAAGGGAAGCTGACCAACCGCTCTTATGAAACCAAAGAAGGTGAAAAAAGATATGTAACCGAGATTCTTGTGCATGATCTTTTGCTTTTAGGAGGAAAATAAAGATGGGACAATTGGGGTAAAAATGAAAAAACCTAGCCGTTAATGGCTAGGTTTTTTATTGTTATAAAGGGCAACTGTTAACTAACTTGTTGTCCGTTTTTCACTTCTTTATTAGGAGCTACAAAAGCCAATTTTCCTTCTGGAGTATCAGTCATTAAAATCATTCCTTGACTTTCAACACCGCGAATTTTTCGTGGAGCTAAATTGACCAATACAGTCACTTGTAGCCCAACCACTTCTTCTGGAGTAAAACTTTCTGCAATCCCCGAAACAATGGTTCTTACATCAATACCGACATCCACTTTTAGGTGCAATAGTTTTTTGGTTTTTGGAATTATTGAAGCTTCTAAGATGGTGCCAATTCGAAGATCTAATTTTGTAAAATCGTCAAATTCAATCGTCTCTTTTTGTGGGGGAAGTACTTTATTTTCTTGTGCTTTTGCCAAATCTTCAGAAGCATTTTCAATTTTTGTTGCCTCCAATTTTGCGATTTGCGCTTCGATGGTTGCATCTTCAATTTTTGAAAACAATAATTCAGCTTTTCCTATTTGATGATTTGCAGGAAGTAATACCTTTTTTTCGGAGACTTCTTTCCAAGTATTTTCGATACAATTAGTAGAATCGATATTTAATATCGTTTTAAGTTTTGTTGAAGTAAAGGGTAAAAATGGTTCAGAAACTACTGCCAAGGCAGTCGAAATTTGCAAAGCAACATACATGATTGTTTGGACGCGTTCTTTATCTACTTTGATTACTTTCCAAGGCTCTTCATCTGCTAAGTATTTATTTCCAAGTCTTGCCAAATTCATCAATTCTTGTGAAGCTTCTCTAAAACGATATCTTTCGATCGATTTTCCAATGGTATTTGGAAACTCTTTGATGGCCGCTAACACCTCTTCATCTACTTCAGAAAAATGATGCGGAGCAGGCACCATTCCTTGATAATATTTATTTGTTAAAACAACGACTCTGTTAATGAAATTTCCAAAAATAGCCACCAATTCGTTGTTGTTTTTTGCTTGAAAATCTTTCCAAGTAAAATCGTTGTCTTTACTTTCGGGCGCATTTGCAGTCAACGTATAACGCAATACATCTTGCTGATTTGGAAATTCTTTCAAGTATTCGTGCAACCAAACGGCCCAATTTTTTGAAGTCGATAATTTATTTCCTTCTAAATTTAAGAATTCATTGGCAGGAACATTTTCGGGTAAAATGTATTCGCCATGTGCTTTTAGCATACTAGGAAAAATAATACAGTGAAACACAATATTGTCTTTCCCTATAAAATGCACCAATTTGGTATCGTCTTTTTTCCAATAATCTTCCCAGTTCTTCCCTTCTCTAGCGGCCCATTCTTTGGTGGATGAAATATATCCAATAGGCGCATCAAACCAAACGTAAAGTACCTTCCCTTCGGCACCTTTTACGGGTACTGGAATGCCCCAATCCAAATCTCTAGTAACAGCTCTTGGTCGCAAACCATCGTCAATCCAAGATTTTACTTGTCCGTAAACATTGGGTTTCCAGTCTTTTTTATGTCCTTTCAAAATCCACTCACGTAAAAATTCTTCTTGTTTGTCTAAGGGTAAAAACCAGTGTTTGGTTTCTTTTACTGTGGGTAGGTTTCCTGTAATTGCCGATTTTGGGTTGATCAAATCGGTGGCATTGTGAGAGGTTCCGCAACTTTCACATTGATCTCCATAACTTTCTTCAAAACTACACTTAGGACAGGTACCTACTACAAATCGATCTGCTAAAAATTGATTTGCCTCTGCATCGTATAATTGAGCAGAAACTTCTTCAATGAACTCTCCTTCATTGTATAATTTTGTAAAGAATTCTGAGGCAGTTTCATGATGAATTTTAGAAGAAGTTCGAGAATAATTGTCAAAAGAAATTCCAAAATCAAGAAAAGATTGTTTGATGATCCCATGGTATTTATCAATAATATCTTGCGGAGAAACTCCTTCCTTTTTGGCACGCATAGGAATGGCAACACCGTGTTCATCAGATCCACAGATGTAGGCAACATCTTTGCCTGATAATCGTAAAAAACGGGCATAAATATCTGCGGGTACATATACTCCTGCCAAATGACCTATGTGAATTGGGCCATTTGTATAAGGCAAAGCAGCCGTAATTGTATATCTTTTTGGAGTATTCATTGAATTTTCCTTGATTTATGTTGTAGATTGATTTTTGAACGACAAAAGTACAAAAAAGGGAGTTTTAAATAACCATTGAAAATTGATACATTTACAGGGATTTGATTTTTAATTAACAAGAACCACGAAACTATACTTATTTTGACGAAAACCACTTTTTTCACTTTTTTTTTATCGATGACTTGTCTGTGGTTACTTGCACAAGAACAGCCTATGAAATTACTTCAACCCAAAGCACTTCAAAAAGGAGATACGGTCGTCATCATTGCTCCTGCAGGAATTTTACTGCACAAAGAGGAGGTCATAGAAAAAGCAAAAACTTTATTAGAAGGCTGGGGCTTGCATGTTGTGCTTGGGAAAAACATGTTTAACAACGGAAAGCATTTTGCAGGAACCGATCAAGAGCGCCTTGAAGACTTTCAAAAAGCGTTAGACTCCAAAAACATTAAAGCTATTTGGGCAGCCAGAGGAGGGTATGGTTCTGTGCGAATTTTAGATCAACTTAATTTTTCAAAATTTATTAGCAATCCAAAATGGATTATTGGCTATTCAGACATCACGGCTTTTCACAATCATCTTCATCATTTGGGTGTTGAAAGCATTCACGGAATGATGGCTACGAGTTTAAAAAACGAACCAGATGAAATTTTAGAAACCATTGCTTCGTTTCAAAAAGCACTCTTTGGAGAGGATTTGACATATCAAATTCCTCCTTCAAAATACAATAGAATTGCAACTTTTCAGGACACTGAAAAAACCTTAGAAGGACAACTTGTCGGCGGAAACCTTGCCCTCCTAGCGTCGATGCTGGGTTCTGAAAGCCAACTAAACACCAATGGGAAAATTCTTTTGATCGAAGAAATTGAAGAGTACAAATACAGTATTGATCGAATGCTACAAAGCTTAAAAAGAGCGGGGTACTTTTCCAATGTAATCGCAGTGCTTGTTGGTGATATTTCTAATATAAAACCCAATACGACTCAATGGGGAAGTAGTATTGAAGAGCTCATATTGGATGTGCTTCCCAAAGATGTACCCGTTATTTTTGATTTTCCCGCAGGGCATGAAAATGACAATAGGGCTTTAATTATGGGAAGAAATATGAAAATTAAAACTTTAGAAACGAATTTAATACAGATACAATTTGATTCAAAATAGCGAAGCGTTTATTGCCGATTTTGCCACTTTTATTTGGGGAGTTCCACTTTTGATACTATTAATAGGAGGTGGAATTTATCTTTTAATACGCTCACAATTTTTACAGTTTCGTCTTTTTGGACATGCCATTCAGGTGTTAAGAGGAAAATATGACAACCCCAATGATCCTGGAGAAATTAGTCACTTCCAAGCTTTAACTACAGCCCTTTCTGCTACTGTTGGTATGGGAAATATCGCGGGGGTAGCCGTTGCAATTTCTATTGGGGGGCCTGGTGCCGTTTTTTGGATGTGGATCAGTGCCATTATTGGGATGTCTACAAAGTTTTTTACGTCTACATTGGCAATCATGTATCGGGGCAAAGACAGCAATGGAGACATTCAGGGTGGGCCTATGTATTTCATTACAGAAGGCCTAGGGAAATCGTGGAAACCCTTGGCAATGCTCTTTAGTTTTTGTGGTTTGATCGGTGCTTTGCCTGTATTTAATGTGAACCAACTAACACAAGCAATCAATGATATTGTTTTAGTACCCAATGGCGTCGCGGTCGATTTTATATCGAATCTCATCATCGGTATTTCGTTGGTTATTGTTACTGCTTTGGTCATTTTTGGAGGATTAAATAGAATTAGTAAAGTGGCTTCTAAATTAGTGCCATCAATGGTATTGTTGTATTTTGTATTGATTCTTTTTATTCTATTTTCAAATATTGATGAAGTTCCAATCTATTTGAAATTAATTTTTACCGATGCTTTTTCGGCGGGTTTTATCAAAGGAGATGCTGTTTATGGAGGGGTATTGGGAACCTTGATCATTTTAGGAATCAAAAGAGGAGCGTTTTCCAATGAAGCTGGAGTCGGTACTGCTCCGATGGCGCATGGTGCTGTAAAAACATCAGAACCTGTTCGAGAGGGATTGGTTGCCATGTTAGGTCCTTTTATAGATACCATCGTTGTGTGTACTCTGACTGCATTGGCAATTTTGGTCACAGGTGTTTGGCAAACCTCAGACGCAAACGGTGTGAGTTTAACGGCCTCAGCTTTTTCAAGTGCCATACCTGTTGTTGGAAACTATTTATTGTTGATTTGTATTGCAGTTTTTAGTATTTCTTCGCTGTTTTCATATTCTTATTATGGTACAAAGTGTATGTCTTTTTTGTTTGGAGCGAAAAATAAAAAATATTATAACTACTTTTATGTTCTTAGTATTGTTGTGGGTGCTACGACTTCTTTGAGTGCGATGATCAATTTGATTGATAGTGCATTTGCTTTAATGGCAATCCCAACAATGCTAGCGACCATTACTCTTGCTCCAAAAGTGATCAAAGAGACCAAAGTATATATGTTGAAAATGAAGCAAATGGAAGGGTCAAAAATAGAATAGAAAACCTTTTTTTAATCTAAATCTACATGGCAACGCATAACGAACTCGGAACGAAAGGGGAACAACTTGCAATCGATTTTTTAGTACAAAAAGGCTACACCATTCTTGAGCAAAATTACCGCTACCTATAAGCAGAGGTTGACATTATTGCTCAGAAAAAAACACATATTGGCTGTGGTTGAAGTAAAAACACGATCGACCGATTATTTTGGAAATCCGCAAGATTTTATCACTCCCAAAAAAATTAAATTAATAGTTTCTGCAATGGACCATTATGTGGTCGAACGAGATCTGGATGTAGAAGTTCGTTTTGACATTATTGCAATCATCCATCAAAAGAATGCCTTCAAAATAGAACATTTAAAAGAGGCTTTTCTTTATTTTTAAAGTTGTTCTAAAATTATTTTTAAGTCCTCAAACAAAGCAGGCTTTTCAATAATTTTCTTGTTCTTGTCCAAGACAAAATAGCTTGGAGTAGAATAAATACTATAAGTTTTGGCAGTTTTGTTTTCCCATTTACCCAACCCTAAGGCATGATGCCAATGGGGAAAATCTTTTTTCATTTGTTCCCATCGGACTGCATTTTCTTCCATTGAAAAAGCAATGACTTTTATTTTTTGAGTATCCTTTAGAAATTTGTATAATTCAGGAATTTCTCGCAAACAATGAGAGCATCCTGTGCTCCAAAAAACCAGCAGATAGTTTTCCGCTCCTTGTAAGCTAGATAGTTGTTGGGTTACTCCGTTTTCTGTCCATGAAAAATCGGGAGCAATTCTACCAATTGCAGTATTAAAAAGCTTCATTTTTTCTTCAATAAATTGAGGATTCTGAAGGTTTAGCGGTAATTTATTGTAATATGAAGTGAATAATTCATCGATTATTTTTAAGTTATTTGTTGGCTCAAATTGTTCGATTAAAAAGGCAATCATTTCTTTTTTGTAGCGAGTGTCTTCTATTTTTGAAAGAACGGTTTTGATAGACGCTTGATACAATTCGATTTGTTTTTCCTCGTCGTCCGAATAATTCAAATAAAACACATACTCAAGAACTCTGTTGTTTAAAAAAGAGGAGTTGATGAGAACTGGATCAGAAAAATTGAAATGATCAAAAAAAGTACCCTTGACATTAGCCATATATGCTTGGGGAGTTTTTAAAATTTCAAGCGCATTTTTTCTCAATGAGTTTTTGATAAATGGCTGGACATACATTCCTTGGCTGCGTGCTAAAAATTGATCTTGAACTGCATGTACAGACTCCAAGGCTTTTTTGTATTCGGTGGTTAAATCAAGGGTGTTGTCTCGCAAAACAGCAACTTGTATGGAGTCTAGTTTTTGCTGTTTTAGAAAAATTTCGTCTTGATATGCTCTGTAAAGTTGATTTTCGGCAGATTCTAAAAAGAAGATACTTGCTTCCGGAGCATCTGGGTGTAATTGAAAACGAACGTTTTCGTGGTTAAAAATAAAATCAATAAAACGTGCTCCTTTTTGTCGGTAGGTAACCCTATAAGTCCCAGGTTTCGAATTTTTTGGCAGTTCAAACTCAAAAGTACCAGAGGCTATTTTGGTTCCATTTATGTCTAAAGAATCACTTTTGATGCTGGTATTGGTAATAAAAATTTCTCGGTTGCTTTCAATTTTATACAAGAGTGCCCAATCATTTTTTAATGGTTTGGTAAGGGTTCCCTTTATGGAGAATTGCCCAAAGGAGCAGGTAGTAGCAAAGAAGAAAAAGAGGCAAAAATTTTTCATTTCGAAGGGTTTTTAAATTTTCAATAGCAACCCAAAAATACGGTTTATCTGCTAAAAAGCCTATATTTAGCTAAAAATAGAAACATGAGTATTTTGAATACAGTGATTTGGATTACGGGAGCCTCTTCAGGGATTGGCAAAGCGTTGGCGATTGAATTCTCTCAACAAAATGTAAAGTTGATTTTATCATCTCGAAAAAAGGCCGATCTAGAGTTGGTAAAAACGGCTTGCAAATTCCCTTCAAATGTAGAAATATTGGTTTTGGACTTAGAAGATTATTCTGCATTACCCAGAAAAGCAGCAGAAGCCATAGCGCTTTTTGGAGGGGTAGATATTTTGGTAAATAATGGTGGTATTAGTCAACGGTCTCTTGCTCAAAACACTGGTATAGCAGTAGACAAACGAATGATGGAGGTTAATTATTTTGGAACTGTAGCTCTTACAAAAGCTGTTTTGCCACATTTTATTGAGAAAAAGAATGGGCATTTTGTAACTACAACTAGTATTGTTGGTAAAATTGGAACTCCATTGCGGTCTTCTTATGCTGCGTCAAAGCACGCTTTACACGGTTTTTTTGACAGTTTACGTGCAGAGGTTCATAAAGATCAAATTTCGGTGACTCTTGTTTGCCCGGGTTTTGTAAGCACTAATATTTCCTTAAATGCACTAACGGGTGATGGAACTCCCCAACAAAAAATGGATACTGCCACCCAAAATGGAATGCATCCAACGCATTTTGCAAAATTAATGGTGAAAGCGATTCAAGACAAAAAAGAGGAAATTTATATAGGCGGTTTCAAAGAAAAATTAGCAGTATTTGTAAAGCGGTTTTTTCCAAAAGTACTTTCAAAAATGATTCGAAAACTGAGTGTTACTTAAAAAACTGAATATTTTCGAAGTAGCTAACAATGGCTTCTTTCATTAAAACCGTTTGTTCGCCTGCTTTTAAGTGAGGCAAATCGGTTATGATTTTATAATGTGGCCATCCATCGGTGTCGTAATAATCAAATTCATAGTATCCATAAGGCTCTAGAAGTTTGCAAATGGCAATATGCATTAAGTTTACCTTTTCGTCTTTTTTAAATGTCGTGTGTCCTTTCCCAAGTTCCTGAATTCCAATTAGGTAGATGATTGAGTCTAAATCTAACGAATCTCCATCTGCAAATTGATCGGAAAGCTTTTTGACCAGCAATTCCCATTTTTCTTTTAATTCCGTATTTTTTGACATCGCGTATTTTTATAGTTCGTAAAGATACAAACGCCCTTTTTATAATGTGGGAAAAAAGATGTAGGTTTGATAAAAATTATTAGAAATGAATATTTTTGATATTGTAATTGCGGGTCTTTTGATTTTTGGTTTTGTAAGAGGGCTTATGAAAGGCTTCTTTGTTGAAGTTGCCTCTTTGGCCGCCTTAATAATTGGGGTTTATGGCGCGATACACTTTTCGTATTTTATTTCAGATTTTTTAAAAGACATTGTTTCTTGGACTGAAGAATACATCTCTTTAGCAGCCTATGCAGGAACTTTTTTAATCATCATTATTGTCATTTCTCTCTTGGGGAAGCTACTTACTAAATTGGCAGCTGTTATCGCTTTAGGTGTTCTCAATAAAATTCTAGGAGGTGTTTTTGGAGCCTTGAAAATTGGGCTTATTTTAAGTGTTGTTTTTATCTTTTTTGGAAAAATGAACAATACCATTCCTTTTGTTAAGCAAGAAACTTTAGAGGAGTCTCTTATGTTCAAACCTGTAAAGAGTATTGCTCCTTTTATTTTTCCTTCCATTATTAAAGAGAATTCTATTGAAGAATTCACCAATGAAATCCTTTAATATCGTCGATACTTTAATTTAACGATTCTCTTTCATACTTTTTTTGATCCAAGAAATGCTATCTTCAAAGGAAGTAAAGATTCGATTTTTTGGGATAAAATCTGGAATGATATCGATTCTCTCCATCATATATCGAGGTTGTTTTAACAAGTTTACGAACAAAACTTCAACACCATTTTTTTTCAATTCCTGCAACATGTCTTCCATGGCATACAGGCCCGATTGATCCATATATTGCATTCTTCCCAAGCGCATGATTACCAATTTTGCAGTCGAAGGAATTTGTAGAGAAAGTTGCTGAAATTCACTTGTAGATCCAAAAAATAAAGGCCCTTTGATATGTTTGATAAAAACTTTCTTTTTCAATTCTTTTGGGAATATGATTTCGTCCGACCATGATTCTTCTTTTAAGAGTTTTACGTTGGACCGTTCTGCTGTCAAGTCACCAATTTTTTTCATAAACATTAAAGAGGCAATGATCAAACCTATTCCAACGGCATATATTAAATCCCAAAAGGTTGAAAGTCCTAGAACAATTAACATAATAAGGACTTCTGAGCTCAATCTGAGTGGTCCTAATTTAATATCTCTCGGCAAACTAGGGATGGCTTTTAGGCCTTTATAATCCATAACTCCAATTCCGACAGTGATTAAAATTCCTGCCAAAACTGCTGCGGGAATTTTAGATGCTACATCTGCAAAAAGCAGCATTATGATGAGTAACATTACCCCAGCAATCATTCCTGAAAGTTTTGTTTTTCCACCTGCGTTGATATTTACGACAGTTCGAATAGTTGCACCCGCACCTGGAATCCCCCCGAAAAGTGCTGCTATCGAATTTCCGACCCCTTGTCCCACCAATTCTTTATTGGGTTTGTGTTTTGTTTTTGTCATATTATCAGCAACAACACTGGTTAATAATGAATCGATAGCACCCAGAAGAGAAAGGGTCAATGCGGTAAAAATGTACGGGGTAATACTTCCTAAACTAAAACCAGAAAAAATCTCAAAGTTGATTTTAGGAATTCCTGTCGGTATCGCTTCAATAGTTCTGTATTCTAAACCAAAGGCGACTGCAATTCCAGACATGATCACCAGGGCGACTAGTGTGCTAGGAATCGTTTTGGTAATCCGTTTAAAGCCATAAATAATAAGGATGGTTCCTAAAGCCAATACAAGTTCTAGCCAATTGATGTTTTGTAAGGCTCGAGGCAATACTTTAAGGGCTCCAATTGTTCCAGAAGCATCTTTTGCGGCGAGTGTTTCAGATTCAACCAAAACCTGCTCAGCAGTGATTTGTTTACCTCTAGATAGGGTTTCTTCAAAATTTTCTAGCACTAAAATTCCCTCACCTGCTTCTTCCTCTAAGATATTTTGGAGAATAACTTCTTCGGCTTGAGGTTTAAAATGTTGTACATATTCGGTATCTTCTTTAGGATAATATCCTACGGAAGGTAGTATTTGCGTTAATATAATGATGAGCCCGATGGCAGTCATAAAACCAGAAACAACGGGGTAGGGAATGTATCAAATGTATTTTCCTAATCCCAAAACCCCGAGGCCTATCTGAAAAAGACCTGCCAATAAAAATACTGTTAAAATTGCAGGCAATGCTTTGGATATATCTCCGTCATTGGCGGCAATAATTCCTGCAATAATTACCATACTAACTGCTGTCATAGGAGCAGTTGGTCCTGATATTTGTGTGTTGGTTCCCCCCAAAAAAAGCAGCAAAAAAACTTATAAAAATAGCACCATATAAACCAGCAGCAGGACCAAGTCCTGATGACACCCCAAAGGCCAGAGCCAAGGGTAGCGCAACGATTCCGGCAGTAATTCCACCAAAAGCATCTCCTTTAATATTTGTAAATAATTTCCTCATATCTAAATTTATGAGTATAAAATTACAATATTTTTTGATAAAAAAAAACCAATCTTTTAAAAGATTGGTTTTTGTATAAATTTGGGAATCAACTAATAAAAGGTAACTGCTCCGTCATTAATATCATACATTGCTCCAACGATTTTAATCTTTCCTTCGTCTTCCATTTCTTTTAAAACAGGACTTTGGTTTCGAATATTATCGATGGTTAAATAGATATTTTTTTCTGCAACGGTATTTACAAAATCAATATTTGCAGAATTTCGTAAGCTAACATCTTTGGGTTCTACAACCGCTTCAACAGCAGGTTTTATTTTTTGAATTAACGCGGTTAAGTTTCCTAGTTTTGCATCATCGCATGCGCCTTTTATTGCTCCACAGGCTGTATGTCCTAAAACAACAATTACTTTTGTTCCTGCTAATTTGGTTGCAAATTCCATGCTTCCCAAAATATCTTCGTTTACGAAATTTCCTGCAATTCGTACACTAAAAATATCTCCCAACCCTTGGTCAAAAACTAATTCTGCAGAGACTCTAGAGTCTATACAGCTTAAAATTGTTGCAAAAGGGAACTGCCCACTGCTGGTATCATTTACTTGTTCAAGTAGGTTTCTATTCGCTTTTAAGTTATTTTGAAACCGTACATTTCCTTCTTTTAAAAAGGTTAATGCTTTTTCTGGGGTTAGTGCTGCTTGTGTTTCTCTTGTATGTGCTTTCATATGTGTTATTTTAATTTTTTTATTATGTCGAACACGGACTCTTTTTTCTATAAGAGCCTTGTTTCTTAAACAGATTTTAGAGGTCTCAATTGAAAAAATTCAAGATAACTTGATGGATTTTCAACAATTCCTCTTTCGGAAATTAATTGAATATTAATCGATCTTTCTTTTGCTTTTACGGCAAAATCATCTAAAATTTCGATGATGTCATTGTCTAAATACCTTGTTTTTCGAACATCTATTTCTAGGAGGGTATCTTTTGGTAAACGATCCAATTCATTTAAAATTGCTCCTTTGTTAAAGAAGGTAACTTCTTCTGCCAGGGTCATTTTAATCACATGTTTTCCATTGCTTTTATCTTCAATATGAAGGAAATGAGAATTTTGGAAACTCTTGATCAAAATTACTACAATTCCGACCGCCAATCCTAAACCGATTCCTATCAGTAAATCGGTAAAAACAATCCCTAAAACGGTTACCGTAAAAGGTATTGACTGTTTCCAGCCTAGGTGGTACATTTTGATAAACAGTCCTGGCTTGGCCAATTTATATCCAACAATCAACAAAATTGCTGCCAATACAGAGAGTGGAATTTTATTGAGTAAGGTAGGAATTAAAATGACAGAAATCAATAATAAAAATCCGTGAACAATTGCGGACAATTTTGTGCGCCCTCCCGATTGAATATTGGCAGAGCTTCGAACAATTACTTGGGTAACTGGCAAACCACCAATCAGCCCCGAAATGATATTTCCAGTTCCTTGTGCGAGTAATTCTCTATTGGTTGGAGTTACATTTTTGTGAGGATCTAATTTGTCGGTAGCTTCTACACATAGTAAGGTTTCTAAACTAGCCACTAATGCAATGGTAAATGCTACAACCCAAACCTCAGGATTGGTAATGGCCCCAAAATTTGGAAAACTAAATTGACCTAAAAACATTTCAAAACTCTCTGGAACCGGAACACTTACAAGATGAGAAGCATTGATTCCGAGTGCCGTATTTGAATCGGTTACATAATAATAAACAATCCCTGCAACAACCGCTACTAAGGGGCCTTGAATCAATTGAAAAAAACGTCCTTTTTTTGACAAAACATTACTCCATAGTAGTAAGATCCCTAGTCCAATAAGTCCAATAACTGTAGAGCCCAAACTAATATTATTAAAGGATTTAAAAATTTCCGAAAAGGTGTTTTCTCCATCCATTTGCAGGAATGAAAAATCCCCTTCAGGAACTGCATTATAGCCAAAAAAGTGCGGAATTTGTTTTAGAATAATGATCAGCCCAATCCCCGTCAACATTCCTTTAATGACTGATGAAGGGAAATAATATCCAATAATTCCTGCTTTTAAGACTCCAAAGAGTAGTTGAATGATTCCTCCCAGAACGACAGCAACTAAAAAGTTTTCATAGCCTCCTAGCGTTCCTATTGCAGTCAATACAATTGCTGCCAAACCTGCAGCCGGACCACTCACACCAATTTTAGAACCACTCAATCCTCCCACTACAATTCCTCCTACAATTCCAGCGATTAATCCTGAAAAAAGAGGTGCGCCACTTGCCAATGCGATTCCTAAGCACAGGGGTAATGCGACGAAAAACACGACAATACTTGCCGGTAAATCGTTTTTAATATATCTAAACATAGATGTGTATTTTTAAACTCTAAAATGATTTATTTAGAGTAATTTTAATAAAATGATTTATTTCCTGAATGAACTACTTATGTAAAAAGTGTTGTTCGTGGAGGTGGAGTATCGATGTTAGCGTATTCTGAAAAGTAAATTTTAGACCGAAAACGAATGTTTTTTAGTTCTTGAATACTTTGTAAACTCGAAGTATCATTTTGTATAGAAGCAAATAATTTGATTTCACCATTTGTTTTCGATTCTTTCCCTTCTTTGTTTTCTTCCTCTTCGTTTACATCCACAAAAATACTGACCTCCTGTACGTCATCTACCAAACTGATAACAGTAGGTGCTACGAGTACAATCGTAAAAAGAAATGTAAAAAAAAGGGCAGTAACTGGTCTCAATGAATAGCTATTAAAGTTGGAGATGACAAATTTAGAGAATAAATTCAATTGAATTGTTAAATAAGATTTAAAATTGAGGGAATAGTTTTATTTCAGTAGCGAGTAACCAACCAATTTTACCATCGACAAGCTTTATTTTTTTCCAATCATCTACCGTATCCAAAACCTTTACCTTGGTTCCTTCGTGGAGGGTAAAAATTTCTTCTGAATTTGAAGTAGGCTCATTTTTAACAGTTGTTTTTTCAGCAAAAATAATTGCAAAAACAGCTTCTTTTGAATAATTATATTGATGATAAGTAATTGATAATGAGATAAAAAATAAAATAATACACAAAATACTGCTGGTAAAAAAGAATCTCTTTTTAGAAGAAGAATAGGAAAAATAGAAGGACAAAAAGAAGATGGCTGTCAATAATGATAAGACACAACTAATGATAGCCCATTGATTGTAGGAAATTTTTTGCAAGTACTCCTTATTTAGCTTTTCAAAAACAGATTTTGGCAATTCTTCAATTCGGTCTATGGTCAATCTTTTTGCAAAGACTAAATTATTGGCAGCATCTTGATTTAATGGATCCAACTGCAATGCTCGTTCGTAATTATAAATCGTAGCAGCAACCTTATTCAATTTGTAATAACAGTTTCCCAGATTAAAAAACAGTTCTGACGAAATATTGCCTTGGGCTTCTATTTTGAGATAGCTTTCTAAGGCCAATTCAATCTTTCCTTCTTTGTAAAAAGTATTTCCAGTCGCAAACAATTCTTCTGAAGTTTGAGCAGATGTAAAGTGCGAAATGCATACCAGTAAAAAGAGTATTTTTTTCATCTTAAAATTGTTTATCCAATTCAACTATAATTTCTTTTGCCTTTGCATATTCTTGCTTCATTTGTACGTTGGTGCTTGGAGCATAACGAGCAAAATCGCAATCTTGTAGGACTTCTATAAATTGATTGATTGTTGCAGTAGCTACTTTTTTGTCGTGTAAAATCTGTGTGATTTTTTCTTTACTTATTTCTGAAGTTTCAATGCCGAGTTTTGCTTTCAAATAGTTGTGCAATGCCCGTTCTAAGGACTCATAAAAAGCTTCCTTCTTACCGAAGTTTTTTGCGGCCTCAGCCAAGTATTTTTTTGCCAATCGTTCTGCTTTTCTCAACTTATTTCCAATAAGATCTCGATTTTGTGTCTCATTTCTTTTGGCAATCAAAATTCCGATTGGAATTGCAATAAAAGGGAAAATAAGCAAGAAGTAAAAGAGATGAGATGCAAAGAAATCTTCTCGCTTTTTTGATGAAAAGGTGGATGTTGTTTGAATATATCTAAAGTTTTTACCCGTCGATTTAATAGCTTGTTTTTGCACAAAACCACTATCAACAACCGCCAACTCTTTTCCCTCCAAAACATCTATAAAAAGATCTTCTGTGGTGATGGTTTTGTACTTCTTTTGATCAGGATTGAAATATGAAAAAGTAACGTTTGGGATTTTGTATTTTCCTTTAAATTGAGGAACGACCGTATAGATATTACTAATGGAGCCCGAAATTCCACTTGAAAGAATTCGAACTCGTTCTTTTCTCTCTGGTGCATACACTTCCAATTCTTTGGGCACAACCATTTCAGGAATCTCAAATAATTTTAAGTTTCCTTTTCCTTTCACAACTACTTTTATTTGCGAACTTTCATTGGCTTTTAAAACGCTTTTATCGGTCGTTATACCAAAGGAGTAGTCTCCAACAGCTCCTGTAAAGCTCTCTGGTTTCCCCTTTAAAGGAAGTTCTTTGGAATTGATGATTTTTTTTGCAGAAGCAAATTCTCTTCGGATATTTTTTGTAATTGGATTTCCAAAAAAGTCACCTCGACCTGTAGGAACTCCAATGACCACTTCCATTTTCATTGGGTCTAATGAAAGTTTTCCTGATTTTGTTGGAATTAAAAGAGATTTCTGAAGGGTGAAATATTTGTAAGCTTCTCCATTATACGTTCCATTTTTTGCACTCAACCCATTGATTTTTATTTCTTGACTCCAAAAGCCATTGTATTTTGGGGCCTGAACAATTCCTGCATCATAAACATTTATTTGATTGCTAATATACAGACGATATTCTACATAAACACCTTCTCCAACATAGGGGCTTGCATTGGAAACCTCTGCTACCAAATGAATGTTTTGTTGCGCTATATAGTTCGGATCGTTTGGGTCTTTGGGGATTTCTACGGGGTCCAAAACACGAATTTTGACGGGCTCAGATAGTATCGTCTTTCCATTGATAAAAATGCTCGCAGAAGGAATGACAAGTTCTCCTTTTCTTGTCGGTTGAATCACATAGGTGTACGATTTGTTAAAGCTTACTCTTCCATTGATATAAGATTGACTTATGGACTGACTTGGTCCACCAACCACCCTAAAATCTTTAAAGTTTGGGGGTGCAAAATTATCTGCTCCTTTTTCATTGATTGAAAATTCAACTCGTAAACGTTGGTTCAATCCTAGCTTATTCTTGCTGACTGTTGCTGTCAGTTTTGCCTCTTGACTTACCAATGTAAGACTAAGCAAACTTAAAAATAATGATATGTAAAATTTAAACTTCATAAGTTCCTTTTAACTTCCCCACAGAGGAAGAACCCCTTTTTTATTACTCGATATTTCTACCAATCTTTTTCTTGTTTTACTTTTTTTCCTTTTGCTTTTTGAGCGTTCATTTTTTTCTGAGTCTTTTTTTCTTCATTATTTAAACTCTCAAGTAGTTGTTTAATTTGTTGAGGCGACATTTGACCTTGCTTCGGTTTTGGTTTTTCTTTCTCGTCCTTTTGATCCTTCTTTTGAGGGTCTTTTTGATCATCGTTCTTTTGATCTCCCTGATCGTCTTTGTCCTTTTTGTTTTTGTCGTCTTTTTGATCTTTGTCTTTACTGTCCTTATTTTCTTTGTTTTTGTCGTCCTTGTCCTTTTTGTCTTTGTCGTCTTTTTTGTCCTTATCCTTATCGTCTTTTTTTTCTTGTTTTTCTTTCTCTAACAGTTGTTGAGCGACAGCCAAATTGTAACGGGTTTCATCGTCTGTAGGATCATTTCGCAAGGCATTTTTATAAGCATCTACTGCAGGCTGATATTGTTTTTGTTCTAACATTGCATTGCCAATATTATGATATCCATCGGCTTTTTCAAATTTGTCTGTGCTCGCTTTTACGGTCAATTCGTATTGTGGAACGGCTTCTTTAAAATTTTTATTCTGGTACATGGCATTCCCAAGGTTATAGGTCGCCTTCTTGTACAAACTATTTTTATCTAACGCTTTTCTGTAAGCAATTGAGGCATCTTCATAGTTTTCTTTTTGATACAATTTATTTCCTTCTCGCAGAAAGGCTCTCGCTTCCCTTTGAGCTACAATAGTGTCTTGCTGCGCATAAAATTCTGAAGATACAAGCATCAGCAATACAAAAAGGAGGGTCTGAATTTGTTTCATCTAAATATTATTTTGTGTTTTTTTCTTCATCAAATAAATCTACTTTTCGCAACCATTTTGTTTTCTTTTCAAAAAAGAAGCCGTCAACGATCAAAAATAATATTCCGATTCCAATAAACCACTGAAATTGATCTTTATAATCGGAAAATTGCTTGGTTTCGAATTCACTTTTTTGAGCATTTCCAATAATGGATGCGATTTCTTTTACAGGGGTTTCGGTTTTATTTCCGTCAATATACGTTCCGTTAGATACCGATGCGATATCTTGTAAAACCTCTGAGACTCTTTTGGTAATAACCGTTTGCCCTTTGTTGTCTTTTTTATAGCCAATTAATGAACCATTGAGTTTCATTGGGATCGGTCCTCCCGTTTGTGTTCCTACTCCTACAGTGTACACTTTGATTCCTTCGTTCGAAATATTTTGAGCCACTTGTTTGGTTTCTTCTTGGTGATCTTCACCATCAGAAATAATGATTAAAAAACGGTTGGTTTGCTCATCATTATTGTAATAGGTCTTTGCCAATTCTAGGGCATCATTGATGGCTGTCCCTTGGCTAGAGACCATGTCGGGATTTGCATTCTGCAAAAACATTTTTGCAGCAGCATGGTCTGTGGTAATGGGTAACAATGGGTACGAATTTCCTGCATAAATAATAATTCCAACCCTATCAGACCCTAGTTTGTCAATAATTTTAGAAATAATTTGTTTTGATTTTTCCAACCGATTGGGAGCAATGTCTTCTGCCAACATACTTTTGGAAACATCTAAGGCAAATACTACATCGACTCCTTCTCTTTTTACCGTTTTTAACTTAGTACCCATTTTTGGATTTGTCAATGAAATAATCAACAAAGACAAGCCAATGAGTAAAAAAGTAAGTTTTAAAACAGATTTAAACGTGGAGGTGTTGGGTGCCAATTGCGCCAATAAACTGCCGTTTGAAAAGTTTCGTTGCGTTCTTTTTTTCCACCAGAAAGTCAACAAGAAAACAACAATCATAGCTGGGATGATTGCTAGTAAATAAAAATAAATGGGTTCTTCTATTTTGTACATCTTTGTATTGTGTAATTGTTGAATTGGGTAAACCTTCACTCGTCTTATCGTTACACGATTTTGCAATTGAACAGGTACTACTTACTCATTTTTTAACTGTGCTTTGCGAAAAGCATTCAGTATCTTTTGATATGTATAAATTTTCTTTCATAATGTTCACCAATCTTCTTCTGTTATCATGATGAAAGGATTTAAAATTTTCATTGTTGTACTAAAAGTAACTACTAAATAAAACTTTTAAACATCGTATTCTTTAACAAGAATTCTAAAAGTAAAAACCCGAGTGCAAAAAGGACGATACTTCGATAGTTTTCTTGATAATTATAATACTTAAATTCTTCAATTTTTGTTTTTTCCAGCTTGTCAATTTCATCATAAATTTCTTTTAATGATGCGTTGTCAGTGGCTCTAAAATATTTTCCTTGAGTTTCAGCGGCAATAAATTTCAAGAGTTTTTCATCAATTTCAACCTGTTGTTTTCTAAACTGAAGTTTTCCAGTTCTTGGGTCTTTACTCCAAGGAAAATCTGCCATTCCGTTTGTTCCAATACCAATTGTGTAAGTTTTGATTGATAATTCTTTTGCCAATTCTGTAGCGGTTTTTGGGTCTACAAAACCTGCATTATTGACTCCATCGGTTAGTAAAATAATGACTTTGCTTTTTGCTTTACTTTCTTTCAAACGATTTACAGCAGACCCCAATCCCATGCCAATAGCAGTTCCTCCTTCCAATTGACCCCACTTCAGTTCTGAAATGGTGTTTTTTATGATGCCCTTATCACTAGTGATGGGTGTTTGTGTAAAGCTTTCTCCTGCATAGACTACAATTCCGATTCGGTCATTGGGTCTTCTGTTTACAAAATCGATTGCTACTTTTTTTAGTGCCTCAAGACGGTTTGGTTTTAAATCTCGTGCCAACATACTTGCCGAAACATCGATAGCCATCACGATGTCGATTCCTTTGTTTGTTTTTGTTTTTTTACTGACAGAAACATTTCTGGGTCTTGCCAATGCTACTAGTAAGAGTGCGAGGGCAATCAATCGAAAAACATACAAAAATGGCTTTAGTTTTGAAAAAAAAGACTGTTCTGCTTGAAATCCTTTTACACTTGGCATTGTTAGTATGGCGGCATCTTTTTTTCGGGTAAAAAAATGCCATAACCCCAAGAGGGGAATCAGCACCAAAAACCATAAAAAGCCAGGATTTAAAAATTCAAAATTAGTCCACATCTTTAGTTGTTGTTTTTGATGAAAGTAGTGCGTTGGCCTTTTCTTCTAAAAGAATGGCTTTGTACTGGTTTACTTTCGGTTGAATTTTTTTGATGATCAATTCTGCTGATTTTCTGTCATCTTCAATTTCAGTTGCCATCGGTTTTGATTTTGCAAATTTAACAAAGTCAGCATTCTTCAATAAAGAACTAACGGTGTCTATAGTGTCTTTGGAAAGCCCTAGTTTTTTTGTTTTGTTTTGAATTTCGATCAATTCAATAATCTCGTTTGATGTCTTTTCAAAGGTTGGGATTTCAATATCTCTACCAATATAGTTCCGTACAATCTCTGTAAGTTCACTGTAGTACTCTTTTATTTTATTGTTTTGCCATAAGAGTTTTTCATCCAATTGATGCAATTTCTCAAGTGCTTCTTCAAATGCAGGAATTTCAGGCACAAGTACCTCTTGTTCAACTTCTTTTTTCTTTCTAAATACGAAGAAATAAAGTAGCAATCCAACAAGGGCAATTCCTAGCAAAAGGATCCATAAATATCCTTTAAAGTCATCCAAAATATAGGGCTCACTTTGAATTGATTTGATTGGAAATTTTTTGATTTTTGTAGTATCTACAGCAACGGTTGCCACATTGACAAGCAATGAATCTGTTAAAAATGCTTGATTTTTGACAAAGATTTGTTGTTGTGGAATGTAAAAAGAACCACTGTCAAAACCTGTCAGAACATAGTTTTTGATCAGCCCATTTTTTACGGTATCTACTTTTGTTGAATCGACAACCTCTAAGCCCTTTAAATACAATTTAGGAATGATGACATTTTGGGTTTCGTTGACCGAAATTTTATAATTCAACTGTTCACCTATTCGAATATTGGTGGTATCAATTTCTACGTTAACGAGGGGTTCTTGCGCAAAAACGACAAAATGTACCAATAAAAATAGAAAAAAGCTGATTGCTTTTCCGCTGTTCCCAGAGGAGAGTGAAAGCTTTTTTGAATTTGCTTTTTGAAAATGGATATGTGCCTTATTTTTTTTCAAAGGTAAAGGATTTTTTTTGATTAGGTTTTGAACGGTTTTCCTTTCTTTTGGAAAGTGGGGAGTTTTTTATTTTCCTTTGTGTTTAAAATAGCCTAATAATTTTTTTACATAACTTTCATCCACTCTTGTATTGATGGTTCCCGCAACACTTCTTTTAAAGGTATTGCTATAATAGTCTAAGAGCCTGATAGCATTTGCCTTATAATTGGATCTTGTGACTCTCGAGGAAGTATTGATTAGCTGTATGGCTCCTGTTTCGGAGTCTAACATAGGGACCATTCCTAAATTTGGAATTTCTTCATCGTGTTTGTCATAGACTCGAATCCCGGTTACATCGTGTTTTTTACCTGCTATTTTTAAGGTTTTTTCGTAGTCATCGTCCATAAAATCAGAAAGCATAAATACAATGGCTCTCTTTTTGGTAACACTCGACAAAAATTTTAAAGCTTCAGAAATATTTGTTTGTTTACTTTTGGGTTTAAACTCAATCAGTTCACGGATAATTCTCAATACGTGGCTTTTTCCTTTTTTGGGAGGAATGTACAATTCAATGGCATCCGAAAATAAAATCAATCCTACTTTATCATTATTTTGTGTTGCAGAAAATGCCAGTGTAGCTGCAATTTCTGTGACTGTATCTTTTTTAAACTGAGTGGTTGTTCCAAAAGATTCAGAGCCCGAAACATCAACCATTAATAGCATGGTCAGTTCGCGCTCTTCTTCAAAAACTTTAATATAAGGTTCGTTATAACGCGCCGTTACATTCCAGTCTATTGCTCGAACATCGTCACCAAACTGATATTGTCTTACTTCAGAAAATGTCATTCCACGCCCTTTAAAAGAGGAGTGGTATTCGCCACCAAAAATATGATCGGACAAGCGTCTTGTCTTGATCTCTATTTTTCGGACTTTTTTAAGTATTTCTTTGGTATCCATTTTTTGCTGTTGGCTTTTTGTTGCTCACCTGGGTGTTGTATTAAAGGGTATTAACTAAAGGCTTTTATGGGACTTCAATTTCGTTAATAATTGAATTAATGATGTCTACAGAGGTTACATTTTCTGCTTCTGCTTCGTAAGTAATACCAATTCTGTGACGCAATACATCAAATACAACTGCCCGTACATCTTCTGGAATTACATAGCCTCTTCTTTTGATAAATGCATAACATTTTGCGGCTTTAGCCAAGTTGATACTTCCACGAGGAGATGCCCCAAAACTGATCAAATCTTTTAGTTTTGGCAAGTTGTATTTTTCTGGATATCGGGTTGCAAAGATGATATCTAAAATATATTTCTCAATTTTTTCGTCCATATACACTTCGTTGACCACCTTGCGAGCGTTTAAGATTTGGTCTACAGAAATCACTGGGTTTACGCTTGTAAATTCACCATATAAATTTTGACGCATAATTGTTTGTTCGTCTTGCAGTTTTGGATAATCAATAACCACTTTCAACATAAAACGGTCTACTTGCGCTTCAGGCAATGGGTATGTTCCTTCTTGTTCTACGGGGTTTTGAGTTGCCATCACCAAGAAAGGCTCATCCAATTTAAAGCTTGTATCGCCAATGGTAATTTGACGTTCTTGCATGGCTTCCAATAAAGCAGATTGTACTTTGGCAGGTGCTCTGTTGATTTCATCAGCTAAGACGAAATTTGCAAAAATGGGTCCTTTTTTGATTGCAAAATCATTTTCTTTCATGTTGTAAATCATGGTTCCTACAACATCGGCGGGGAGTAAGTCGGGAGTAAACTGCACTCTACTAAAACTTGCCTGTACTGCCTTAGAGAGTGTATTAATTGCTAAGGTTTTTGCCAAACCAGGCACCCCTTCCAATAAAATATGACCATTTCCTAGAAGCCCAATTAGCAAACTTTCGAGCATTTGTTTTTGACCAACAATTACTTTATTCATCTCTAAAGAAAGAATCTCTATAAAGGCGCTTTCTCTTTCAATTTTTTCATTTATAGCTCTTACGTCAATATCCATTTTTATATTGTATTAGGGGTTATTTTTTTTAGAAGAACAAAGCTACAATATTAACAAAATGATTATTGTTAAAAGAAGGTTAAAGATTGTAGCGATATTCGTTGAATTTAGACAATCGAAAGTGGGTTTTATCAAATTCTCCATACGTGAAGTATTGAATCCAGTCGCCCAAGTTGATGTAGGTTGAGTTTTCTTGTAAGGAGATCTCTAAGGGCAAGTGCCGATGTCCAAAAACAAAGTAATCATAGTGTTGTTGGGTGAGTTTTCTTTTGCAGTATTGCACCAGCCATTCGTTTTCTTCTCCTAAGAATTTGGCATCTTCTTCTCCTGAAATTAATTTGTTTTTTACAGACAAATACTGCCCCAATCGAACTCCCAAATCTGGATGCAACCAACGAAATAACCATTTGAATAAGGGAAATGTAAATACTTTTTTCATCCGTTTATATCCTTTGTCATCAGGGCCTAAACCATCTCCGTGTCCAATAAGAAATTTTTTATTGTTGATTAGGAATTCTTGGGGTGCATGATATACCGGTATCGAAAGTTCTTTTTCAAAATAGTCATTCATCCATAAATCGTGATTTCCCACAAAGAAATAAATCATAATCCCACGATCTCTAATTTCTGCTAATTTCCCTAAAACACGAACAAATCCTTTGGGAACTACGGTTTTATATTCAAACCAGAAATCGAACAAATCGCCCAATAAAAAAATAGCTTCTGCATCTTCTTTGATGGTGTCTAGCCAAAGCAGAAATTTTTTTTCGCGCACAAAACTGGCTTCGAGAGTCGGTGCCCCTAAATGCTGGTCTGAAGCAAAATAAATTTTTTTGTTGGCTGAGGTTGAAATGTGAATCATTAGTACAAAGAAACGGTATTATTGATGATTTTCCAACTCCAACACTTTTTGAATCATTGGGTCGCTTTTATGTTGAATTTTGTAAAAGCCAACATCGCCAAAAATTGCGTTTGCAATGGTTGCAGTTAAGTATTTTTGAATTGTTTCTTTGTCTTTTGCAGTAGGTTTAAGTTCTTTGTTTTGGGTATAGAAATCATTTAAAACCTGTTCATCCGTATCAAAATCAGTACTAAATTGATCTAAAGTCCATTTTTCTGAAACTTCTTTTCGATGGGTATCTACATAATCAAAAGCAAAATTGGTAATGGCAGTAAAGTAAAAGTTATTGAGGTATGAGGTCGTGTCAATTCCCACAAAAACATCTGGAATAATACCACCGCCACCGTATACAATTTTCCCTTTTGGAGTAGTGTATTGCAACGAATCTATCACAGGGATACTGTCTTTATGGGTCAATTCTCCACTAAAAACCCGTTCTTGGAAGTTAGAAAAATAATTCTCATCGCCGTTTTTTGTATAGGGTTTTTGAATGGATCTTCCTGTTGGGGTATAATAACGTGCAATGGTCAAACGAACCGCAGAACCATCGCCCAAATCCATTTCTTGTTGTACTAGTCCTTTTCCAAAGGAACGACGCCCTATGATGGTTCCTTTGTCATTGTCTTGCAAAGCACCTGCTACAATTTCCGAAGCGGAAGCCGAATTTTCATCGATAAGGACATACAGTCCTCCGTTTTCAAAAGTTCCTTTTTCTGTTGCAAAAGACTCGTTGATTTCATTTCTGTTGTTTTTGGTAAACACAATCAGTTTTCCGTCTTCCAAAAATTCATCTACAATTTGATTTGCAATGTCTATAAATCCCCCTCCATTTCCTCGAAGATCCAAGATCAAATCGGTCATCCCGTTGGCTTTTAATTCCTGTAAAGAAGTTTTAAATTCGCGGTAGGTATTTCTGGCAAAACGATCGAGTTTGATATAGCCTACTGAATCGTTAATCATATAGGCCAAATCGACACTTTTGATGTTTACTTTGCCACGAGTGATTTCAACATTAAAAAGAGAGTCGTTTCTTTTTCTATAAATTTGAAGTGTTACTTTGGTATCAGGATTTCCTTTTAAGAATTTTGGGATGTTGCCGCTTTGAATTTTTTTCCCATAAAGGGTATCGTTGTTTGCCAATAAAATTCGATCACCAGCTAGAATTCCTGCTTTTATACTAGGCCCTCCTTTGATGGTCTGAATCACTGTAACCGAATCTTTGATCATGCGAAACTGTACTCCAATTCCCACAAAATTGCCTTGCATATTCTCTGTAATCGCTTGTAAGTTTTCTTTTGGAATATAGACTGAATGCGGATCCAATTTGTTCAACATTTGTGCAATGACACCGTCTAACAATTTGTCTGTATTTATGGTATCGACATAATCTCTTTGGATATAGTCGAGCAGTTTCTTTATTTTGATTTCATTTTTAGAGTTCGAAGAAAAAGAGGAGAGTGCGTTAGAATTTCCGCTAAAAAAGTAACCAATAAAGATTCCAAAAATGACGGCGATACTGAAGTAAATAGGAAGATTATTTTTATTCATAGGGCAAATGCATTGTTTCTACTCCTGCTTTTTCTAAAAAGTCAAGTCCAGATCGATCTCTGTATGCGTTGGCATAAACGACTCTTTTTATTCCGGCTTGATGAATCAATTTGCTACATTGGGTGCAGGGCGAAAGGGTAATATATAGGGTGGCATTTTTTGAAGACTGGGTAGAAGAAGCAACTTTTAAAATGGCATTTGCTTCTGCATGCAAGACCTCCCATTTGGTAAGGCCTTCTTTGTCTTCGCAACAATTTTCAAAACCAGTAGGTGTGCCGTTAAATCCATCGGAAATGATCATTCGATCTTTTACAATTAATGCACCTACCTGTTTGCGTTTGCAATGAGAAAGTTTTCCCCACTCATGTGCCATTTTTAAGTAAGCGATATCGTATTTTAATTGTTTTTTTTCTGTCATAAGAACGAAAGTAAAAATATTTGAAGAATATAGGGCTTAATAATTTGACAAAATTTGAGATTCAGAGCTTCGCTTTGTAATCAGGAGATTTTTTAGACTTACCAGAATACTCGTGCCATCATCATTTGTAATGAAAACCCAATCACAATAGAGGAGCAGACCAAAACCCAGTCTCTTTTTGTGACTTTGGTAACATACTGAAGAAAGGTTCCTAGGATTAAAATTCCAAAGACGATGATGATTTGTGCTGCTTCGATTCCCAATGCAAATTCGATCAATGGAACTAATTTGTCGTCTTCTTTTCCAATCATCATTTTAAAGTAATTGGAAAACCCTAAACCGTGAATCAATCCAAAAAAGAGTGCAAAAACGAGATTGGCATTTACCTTGCCAGTTGAGGCTTTTTTTGCAGTAAAAACATTGAAGCACCCAGTTACAAAAATGGTTACAGGGATTAAAAACTCGACGAGTTGAGTATTCACTTTTAGGACTCCATAGGCAGATAGTGCTAGTGTTACCGAATGTCCAATGGTGAAAAGAGTAACCAGCCACAAGAGCTTTTTCCATTGCTCAAGATTAAAAACAACCGCTAAGACAATGAGAAAAAGAATGTGATCATAGGCGGAAAAATCTAATACATGATTCAGGCCCATTTTAAAATACATGATAAAGTTGTCCATTTTTTACGATTTTTTTTACAATAACTCCAAAGATATTAAAAAAGAACACAACTCTTTTAAAGGATTGTTTTTCTAATCTCTGAAGATTTTTTAGAAGGGTATTTTGTCTCTTTTTTTTGTGTAACATTTGTTACTTGAGAGAAGTGTAGTGGCACCTATTTTTGTGTAAAATTTACACAACAAATGTTTGGAAAAGGTTCAAAGTTTATAAGTATCGTTAGAATGAAGTGTCCTCAATGTCAAAAAGGGAGTTTTTTTGAAGGCCATCCGTATAATTTTAGAAAAATAGGTATTGTTAAAGAATCCTGCGAGCTTTGTCAGTTAAAATATGCTATTGAACCCGGATTTTATCAAGGCTCCTATTATGTTTCTTATGGCTTGGGAGTGGCTCTTTTTATAGCATTGTGGATTCTAAAAATGATTTTCTTGCCGAATTTAACGTATCTTTCTACCGTAATTTTAATGGTTGTCACCTTAATTTTAGGATCCCCATTATTGCTTGCATTTTCTAAAATAATATGGATAAATATTTTTGTAAACTATGATTCAGGAGCTCAAAAATAACTTTGGACACCTTTTTGAAGAGGCTCTTTTGAACGAAATTAATCAAGTCGGAACCTATAAAGATGTGCCCGAAGGGTTTAAAATGATGGAAATAGGAGACTATGTTCGTTCGATGCCCTTATTGGTTTCGGGTGCCATAAAAATTTTGAGAGAAGACAATGATGGAGACGAACTATTACTGTATTTTTTAGAAAAAGGAGATACCTGTGCCATGACCTTGACTTGCTGTATAGGACAAACAAAAAGTGAGATTAGAGCGATTGCAGAAACCGATGCAAAATTAATTATGATTCCTATTCAAAAAATGGAAGCATGGGCTGAAAAATATAAGAGTTGGAGAAAGTTTGTGTTTGAAAGTTACCACAATCGACTCAATGAGATGTTCAATACCATTGATAGCATTGCATTTTTAAAAATGGATGAACGCCTTCTAAAATATTTAAAAGAAAAATCAAGAATTTCTGAAGATCGAACGATCTACAGCACGCACCAAGAAATTGCATACGAATTGCATACCTCTAGAGTGGTAATCTCCCGTTTATTAAAGAAACTTGAAAATTTAGGGATCATCGAATTGCACAGAAATCATATCCTAATTAAGGAGATGTAGGTTGAATGTAACCAATGTTACTGCAGAGGAGATATTCCTCAACTACTTTTGTCAAAAAAGTACGGATGTTAAAAAATATACTGCCCATTTTCCAATGGCTGCCTTCCTATAAAAAAACCTATTTTGTTGGAGACCTCACTGCAGGTCTTACGGTAGGAATTATGCTAATTCCACAAGGAATGGCCTATGCAATGATTGCCGGACTACCTCCTGTTTTTGGATTGTATGCATCGTTAATTCCCCAAATTATATATGCCATTATGGGAACTTCTAGGCAGTTGGCGGTAGGGCCTGTTGCCATGGATTCTCTTTTGGTTGCAGCAGGCTTGAGTGCTTTGTCTTTGTCTGGAATTGATGAGTACATTGCAATGGCAATTTTCTTGGCACTTTTTATGGGAGCGATTCAATTGCTCTTAGGAGTTTTAAGAATGGGGTTTTTGGTCAATTTTCTATCAAAACCAGTCATTAGCGGATTCACTTCTGGGGCTGCCATTATTATTGGATTGAGCCAGTTAAAACATTTGTTAGGAATTGAAATTACGAGAAGCAGTCAGGTGCATAGATTGATTGCCAATGCTTTTGAACAGATTCGTTTGACAAATTTATATGCCCTTTCCATTGGTGTAGGTTCTATTGTGTTGATTGTAGTCATTAAAAAATTAAATACAAAATACAACAAAAGACTTCCTGCAGCATTGGTATTGGTGGTTTTAGGAGTTACTGCAGTCTACTTTTTTGAATGGTATAAAGTAGGAGTTCAAATAGTAGGGAAAGTACCTGGCGGACTTCCTTCTTTCCAAGTCCCAGAAATTCCCTTTGATCGAATTTCAGCATTAACACCCATTGCTCTCACCTTGGCATTAATTGCTTTTATGGAAGCCATTTCTGTTGCCAAAGCCATTGAAGAAAAACACAGCGAATACGAAATCGATGCCAATCAAGAACTCATAGCTTTAGGAACCTCCAATATAATCGGATCCTTATTTCAATCCTATCCAACCACAGGAGGTTTTTCAAGAACAGCAGTCAATGACCAAGCAGGGGCTAAAACAGGAGTTGCACCGCTTGTAAGTGCAATTGTTGTCGGATTGACCTTGTTATTTTTAACGCCCTTATTTTATTATTTGCCCAACGCTGTATTGGCGGCAATCATCATGGTTGCGGTTTTTGGTTTGATTGATACCGCTTATGCAGTTTCTTTGTTTACAAATAGAAAAGACGAATTTGGACTCCTTATAATTACCTTTTTGGTAACCCTTACCATAGGAATTAAAGAGGGGATTTTAATAGGAGTCTTACTCTCTTTGCTGCTGATGGTTTACCGAGTTTCGGTCCCTCACATCGCTGTGATTGCTAGGGTTGCAAACACCGATTATTATAAAAACATCCTCCGTTTTGCAGAGGCTGTAGAAGACCGGAAAGATATTTTAGGAATTCGAATGGATGCTCAATTATTTTTTGGGAATAAAGATTTTTTTAAAAAACAGTTGTACAAGCACATCGAAAAGAAAGGTGTCCAATTGAAACTTGTCATCCTCAATATGGAATCGGTCAGTTATATTGACAGCAGTGGTGTTTATATATTGATCAAAATCATCCAAGACCTACAAGCCAAAAACATTAAAATCATGTTGTCTGGAACGGTAGGTCCTACAAGAGATATCTTATTCAAAAGTGGAATTATAGCGGTGCTTGGAAAAGAGAATTTATTTTTAAGAACTCATGAAGCCGCAGATTCCTATGATGGTCGCTACGACAAAACGGCGATGTCAACAAAAATAGCAGAACAGACAGAAAACTTTTTGAGATCTGTGTAACATATGTTACTCTGGAGGTCTCTGAGATTGCGTAATTTTGAAAAATATTAAAAGAAAACAAATGAAAATAGAACAAATTTATACAGGTTGTTTAGCACAAGGAGCGTACTATATAGAAAGTGAAGGAGAAGTGGCGATTATAGATCCTTTAAGAGAGGTAAAGTCGTATATAGAAAAAGCAGCTGACAGTAATTCAACAATTAAATACATTTTCGAAACTCATTTTCATGCAGATTTTGTGAGTGGACATGTTACCTTATCTAAAAAGACAGGTGCACCTATTATTTATGGGCCCAATGCAGAAACGAGTTTTGATGCCATCATCGCAAAAGATGGGCAGGTGTTTCAACTGGGAGCCATTAGCATTACGGTGCTTCACACGCCAGGACATACAATGGAAAGTTCTGTTTTTCTTTTAAAAGATGAAAATGGAAAAGATCATGCAATTTTTAGTGGTGATACCTTGTTTTTAGGAGATGTGGGTCGTCCAGATTTAGCGCAAAAAGCAGGAAGTATTACCGAAGAAGACCTGGCGGGTTATTTGTTTGATAGTTTGCGAAATAAAATAATGCCTTTGGCAGATGACCTTATTGTATATCCAGCTCATGGAGCGGGTTCTTCTTGTGGAAAAAATTTAAGCAAGGAAACGGTAGATACTTTAGGGAACCAAAAGGAAACCAACTATGCCTTGCGTGCCGATATGTCAAAAGAGGAGTTTATTAAAGAAGTCACAGACGGTTTGACTCCCCCACCACAATATTTCCCTTTAAATGTAAAAATGAATAAAGAGGGATATGACGATTTTGCAGATGTATTGGAACGAGGAGCGCAAGCACTTTCTCCAGATGAATTTGAAGCAGCAGCAAACGAGACAGAAGCGGTTGTTTTGGATGTTCGTCATCAAGATAAATTTGCAAAAGGACACATTCCGAGATCAATTTTTATTGGACTGGATGGTGGTTTTGCCCCTTGGGTAGGTGCCTTAATTGCAGATGTACAACAACCCATTCTTTTGGTTACTGAAGAAGGAAAAGAAGAAGAAGCAATTACCCGATTATCTCGTGTTGGTTTTGATCAAACCCTAGGGTTTTTAAAAGGTGGATTTAAAGCTTGGAAACAAGCGTCTAAAGAATATGATACCGTAAGTTTTTTGTCTGCAAAGACTTTTAAATTTATAAAAGAAAGTGAACCCATTTCTGTATTTGATGTTCGAAAAGAAGGAGAATTTTTGTCAGAGCATGTTATCGGGGCCAAGAATACCCCTTTAGATTATTTAAATAATCACTTAACCGAATTTCCAACAGACGAAACCTTTTTTGTACACTGTGCAGGAGGTTATCGTTCTATGATTGCTGCTTCGATTTTAAAAAGTAGAGGAATTCATAATTTTATTGATATTTCCGGAGGTTTTGCCAAACTAAAAGAGGCTGAAATTTCCGTTTCAGAGTATGTTTGTCCATCCACATTATAAAAATTGAATAAAGATGAAAAATTTAACACAAGAAGATTGGAGAGCGGAGGTTGCTAAAGACCCCAATGCAGTAATTATTGATGTCAGAACTGCAGAAGAGTGTGCTTCTGGTATTGTAGAAAATGCGTTGATGTTTGATTTTTTTCAACCCGATTTCTTTCAGCGAGAGATCATGAAACTAGACAATACCAAAACCTACTTTGTCTATTGTAGAAGTGGAAATAGAAGTGCACATGCTTGTCAAATGATGGAAGGTTTGGGCTTCCAAAATGTGGTCAATTTGATGGGAGGAATGCTCGCATGGGATACCGATAAAGTTCGCCCATAGGATAAAAAAACAAATCAAATGATGAAAAAAATAGGAGTACTACTGGTTGCATGGATGTCTTTTTCTTGTTTTTCTCAACAGCATGAAGATAGAATTCCTTTAAATTATAAGGAATTTAAAGCCCATATTCTTGGCAAAAAGGTTCAGCTGATTGATTTAAGAACCGATGTTGAATACAACGCAGGGTTTATTGAAACCGCGATTCAGATAAATTTTTTAGAAACAGCCACTTTTTTAAAACAAATTGAATCTTTAGACAAAGAACAACCTGTTTATATTTATTGTCGTTCGGGGAATAGGAGCCGAAGCGCAAGCAAAGTCCTCTTAAAAAAAGGCTTTGCAAAGGTCTATGATTTTACAGGAGGCTATACGTCTTGGGTAAAAAACAATCCAAATTGAAAGCAAGTTTAGCTATACAAAACTAAAAATGTGGGCGTTACGCTCATGTCATTAGCACCAAAATGTCTCAATTATCTGGGGTTTAAGAAGCCGTAGTTGATGTTGAAAAGGCATTGGTGCATTTCAGCTATACCCACGACGAGGTGCCAGCCCTCGTAACAAATATTCTTCATCATCTAGCTGTTGTGGGAACTAAAAACACAGTCACCTCCAAAGCCTTCTCTTTTGTGAGTTGCGCGATTGGAAATATTTTAGAGTAGTTTTTGTACGCTCTAACAAAGCTGTTTTCGCTTCCGAAAAAGAGCATTTGATACTTTCTAGAATTATCCCTACTCTTTTTTAAATCCATACACATTTTGGCCGATAAAATCGGTTGGAAATGTTTCATCTCCTGGGAATCCGAGAGTCACCTGGCCACTGGATTCAGGGATGTAATGGGTGTTGAAAAGGTAATCCCATACACTCAAACTGATTCCAAAATTTACACCATATTTTCCTTCGGGCAGTTCCGAAGCATGATGGTATAAGTGCATGACGGGGTTGTTGAGAATGTATTTTAGAGGCCCCCAGGTAATCTTGATATTTGAATGATTAAAGTGCCCGATCGCAATGGATATAAAGTGCACAATATAGGCTTGTTGAGGTTCCATCCCAAACAAAATTAGTACTCCAAAGGTTTTTAGGGGTTTGTATAAAATATTTTCCATCCAGTGGTATCTCAAATGGGCTGCAAATCCCATTTCTTTGACACTGTGATGTACTTTGTGAAATTTCCAAAGGAAGGGGTATTTATGCAATAAGGTATGGGTAAACCATTGTACAAAATCGAGCACAACAAAGAAAATGATCAATTGTGCCCACATGGGTAATGCTGAAGGATCTAAAAGCGCAAAACTTTGATTGTCTATTCCCAAATCGGCAAACCCAACTTGTAAAAGCCTGTAAAATCCACTAATTGCAATAGAGAAGACAAAGAAATTGAAAAACATATAAAAGCCATCCATCCAAAAATCTTTTCTGAAA
>Ga0257120_1000206_pt1 | contig 47797 bp, 44 predicted proteins | sample SI106_10metaG_FD_190153 | JGI IMG/M metagenome (GOLD analysis project Ga0257120, IMG submission 190153) | Marine microbial communities from Saanich Inlet, British Columbia, Canada - SI106_10 | ecosystem: Environmental > Aquatic > Marine > Inlet | place: Canada: British Columbia | collected...
CAAGTATGCAGGTGCAGGTCACTTGGTTGATGAAATGACTGTGGTGCAAGGCAAGAAAAAGCGCAAGAAGCGTCGTAAGTAACGAGCGTGGAGCGCTAAATTTTAGCGTATTGACTCCCGCGGACCACAGGTCCGCGGGAGTTTTTATCTTTCATTGGTACACAATTTGATCTTGATACCGTAGTTGATTTGATGCGAAAATGATGAAACGAATCCTAGTACTGGCAGTACTTGCCCTTGGTTTAAATGGATGCTCGAGCTGGCAACCCGTGGAGAATGTGGCGCCCTCAAACCCAAACTGCATCTGTACGACGGAGTATGATCCGGTGTGTGTACAGGGCAATGGTAAGATATTGCGCTATTCTAATGCTTGTCAGGCCATGTGCGACGGCTTTGGCCAAGATGATTTCATCAACTGCCCGCCCTACTGATGTTACGCAAGCTGTCTCTAATATTTTTGCTAGCGAGTTGCGGAGTTTCTAAGGAAATACCGACAGAAGTAGCCTGTCTCTGTACACGAGAATATCGCCCCACATGTGTTATTGTTGGGAGTGACACCTTGGTTTTTGCAAATCCATGTATTGCACGATGCAAGGGCTATGACGAATTGGACTTTATATCTTGCCCAGATCAAGTTATTCGTTAACCCACCGTACTACCCTACTCCTCCAAACTGTCCTCAACGTAGTTCAACACCTTAGTCATCAGGTGCAGCCTGTCCTTACCACGCACATTGTGTGGGTGCATGGGGTACGGGAAGAAATCCATTTGTACCCCCGCATCGATGAAGGATTTCACGAGACTGAGGTTGTGCTGCATGACTACCACATCGTCCACGGTGCCGTGGATGAGTAGGAGGTCGCCTTGAAGGTTGCTCACGTAGTTGTGCAAGCGGTTTTCTGCATAGCCATTCTCGTTCTCTTCGGGACGGTCCATGTAGCGCTCGCCGTACATGATTTCATAGTATTTCCAATCTGTCACAGGACCACCGGCAACACCCGCTTTAAAGGTGCCTGGCTGGCGAAGCATGAGTGAGGTTGTCATGAATCCACCATAGCTCCATCCGTGTAGGGCCATACGGTCCCCGTCGACATAGGGAAGAGATTTGAGGTAGGCGACACCGGCTAATTGGTCCTCCATTTCAACAGTGCCCAATTGTCTGTGGATCTGCTGCTCGAAATCTGTCCCGCGATGCGCTGAACCGCGGTTGTCCAATGTAAATACGATAAATCCTCGGTTGGCAAATTCGTTCATCCAAAACGGCCCGCCGCCGTTCCATCTGTTGGTCACCATTTGGGCATGTGGTCCGCCGTATACATAGACCAGTACGGGGTATTTTTTAGAACCGTCAAAATCGTACGGCAAGTAGGTACGGGTGTACAAGGTAGAACCGTCGGGACCGGTGATATTGCCCATTTCTGGCTTGCGAATGTTTGTGCCTTCAAACGGATCGGCCGCCTCGGCAAGGGTGCGCGCCTCTTCTCCACCAGTGGTCATCAACACGTCTTTGGCAGGTACGTCCACGCTGCTGTAGCTGTCTATAAAGTAATGCCCTCCCTCTTGTACGGTAGGACTGTGATAGCCGGCTGCCTGGGTTAATTGGATCTGCTTGCCCTTCAAGCTCACGCTGAACAGGTGAGATTCGCGCGGGTCATCGCCCGTCGCGTTGAAGAGGAGGTCTCCGCTCTTGTCCTGGCCTAGGATGCCTGTAGCCACAAAATCATTATCGGTCAGTTGACGGACCAATTCTCCTTTGGTGTTGTACAAGTACAAATTCATATACCCATCGCGCTCGGTCATCCAAACGAACTCCTTATTGTTCACCCAATAGGCGGCATGTTCAGGTTCAGCCCATTTATCATTGCTCACGCTCAACAAGGTTTCTCCCCGCTTTCCATTTTTGGCACTGAAGGCCACCACATCATAGTGGTTTTGGGCACGATTCACGATGGCCAAAAGAATAGTCTTGCCGTCGGGTGACCAGCTGAGGTTGGTCAAATATTGATCGTGCTCCACCCCATCGGTATCGAGGTAGATTGACTTTTTGCTGCCCTTGCGGTACACGCCCACTTTGGCATATTCCGATCCCTGACCGGCCATCGGATATTTGATCTCGTTGAGGGAGCCGGGTGTAGAGGCGATGTTTAAGAGGGGGTAGCTGGTCACCGCACTTTCATCCTTTTCATAGAATGCGATGGCATCTCCTTTTGGGTTCCAGAACAGCCCTTCGGTGATTCCAAATTCGCTGCGTGCAATGGCCTGACCACTGACGATGTTTGGGTTTTCATGCTTGGTCACTTGGACCGTAGTACCGTCTTCGTTCCAACTCACAAACACATTGTTGCCCACTGTGTAGGCTCCGTTTCCATAGGCGCTGAGGTGCACGTTTGCATTGCCTTCTGCCATGGTGAAATGTGCGGTGATCTCGCTCGTGTTCATGTCGTACGAGTACAAGGTGCCTCCTTCAGTGAATCTTACCGTATGGTCGTCCTGCCACTCGAGCATCCAAGTGCCTCTTAGGCTTACTTCTTGATTGGCGGCGGTCAAGGCATCATTAATCTGTCCGGCAGTAATACGGCCGCTTTCTTCTCCAGATTTGGCATCAATGATGGCCATAGTTTGGTAGCCGTCGATCAAATGTGAATAGGCATCTGTAGCCGGCACCCATTGCGGCATGATCAGCCCTTGCGGGTAATACTTACGTCCATTTAGGACGGCATCTTCCAGGGTTAAGGTGTGCTGTCCGAAGCTCGAAAATCCGAAGAGGACGAGCGCAAAAAGGAAGGTGAACTTTTTCATTTGGGTCTATTTTGAAATATCTGAATCTATGTTTCCGTCCACCAAACGGATGACACGCTTGGCGTGTTGAGCGATGTCTTCTTCGTGCGTTACCAATACCACAGTATTCCCGGCAGCTTGAATAGCATCAAAGAGTTTCATGATTTCCACGGAGGTCTTAGAATCTAGGTTACCGGTAGGTTCATCAGCGAGAATAAGGGCAGGTCTATTTACCAATGCTCTCGCCACTGCTACACGTTGACGTTGTCCCCCCGAAAGCTGATTGGGTTTATGGTCCATGCGATCGCCCAAACCGACTTGTTCCAATACTTCTTGAGCGCGCGCTATTCGTTCTTCTTTTCCCCACCCTGCGTAGACTAGAGGTAGGGCTACATTGTCAAGCGCTGTCGAGCGCGGCAATAGGTTAAACGTCTGGAAGACGAAGCCGATTTCATTGTTTCGAATTTCCGCAAGTGCATTATCGTCAAGGGCGCTTGCATCAGATCCATTTAACACATACGACCCTGAAGTAGGCGTATCTAAACAACCCAACAAATTCATCAAAGTAGACTTTCCAGATCCGGAAGGCCCCATTAATGCTACGTATTGATTTTTATAAATATCGAGATCGATGCCTTTTAAGACATGCACAGTCTGTGCGCCCATTTTAAAGTCGCGCGTTATTCCGCGGAGTTGCAGGATGGCATTTGAATCGCTCAATGGTACTATTTTAACAGGTTAGGTACTGGTTTAAAGTTAGTTATTCGTTGGCAAATTCTGCCAATTCTAACCAGCGCATTTCTTTCTCGTCTAACGCCTCTAGCACGACTTTTATTTCTTCTGCCGCGCGTACTACTTCCTCCGGATCCTGATCGATTCCTTCAAATACCGCATTTAGTGCGTCGCGTTTCGCTTCTAAAGCTGCAATTTCTTCTGGTAAAGCCTCCCATTCGATGCGTTCCTTGAAACTGAGTTTTACCTTTTCCTTGGGTGCCTCTTCCGTTACGGCGACTACCATTTTTTCTTGCGCTACACGAATAGCATCAATACGTTTTTGCTCTTCACGCCATTCGTAATAATGCCCATTGAAATCTTTAATGCGACCGCCGCCTTCAAAAACAAAAAGATGGTCGCACAATTTGTCTAAGAAATAACGGTCGTGACTCACCACCAACAGGCAGCCCGGGAAGTCGTCTAAAAACTCTTCAAGAGCTTGTAGCGTTAAAATGTCCAGGTCGTTCGTCGGCTCATCCAGAATGAGAAAGTTGGGGTTCTTCATTAAAATAGTCAACAGAAACAGCCTTCTTTTCTCACCGCCGCTGAGCGTGCTTACGTAACTGTACTGCTGGTGCCCATCAAAAAGGAAGCGCTCGCAGAGTTGCGAAGCAGTGAGTTTTTGACCCTTCTTCAAAGTGATGTATTCACCAATTTCCTGAACAACCTCAATGACTTTTAACTCGCCTTTATCGATGATGCCATCTTGTGTGTAGTGTCCAAACACCACGGTTTCGCCCGTGATGATTTTTCCTTTGTCGGGCGTTTCAAGTCCCATGATCATCTTTAGAAGGGTAGATTTACCACATCCGTTGGGCCCTACAATCCCCGCGCGCTCTCCTTTTTTAAAAACGTAACTAAAGTTTTCTAACAGCAGTCGATTTGGGTAGCTTTTGCCCAATTTATGCAGCTCTAAAATCTTACCGCCCAGACGCTGGCTGTTGATTTCCAACGAAACTTCGCTATCATCGATGCGCTGTTTTGCGACCTTTTTAATGTCCTTGAATCGGTCAATACGGTCTTTCGACTTACCCGTTCGTGCGCTCGGCGTTTTACGCATCCAGTCCAGTTCCTTTTTAAACAGTTGCTTCGCCTTGTGCAAATTTGCTGCTTCATTCGCCTCGCGCACCTCCTTCTGCTCGAGGTAGTAGCTGTAGTTCCCTTCGTATTTGTAGAACTGCTTGTTCTCCAACTCGAATATCGTCCCACAAACACGCTCTAAAAAGTAGCGGTCGTGCGTGATCATTAGCAAGGCTCCACGGTATTGAATGAGGTACTCTTCTAACCATTCAATGATGTCCAAGTCTAAATGGTTGGTAGGCTCGTCCATTAAGATGAGGTCCGGCTCTTCGATAAATAATTGGGCCAAGGCCAACCGTTTGATTTCTCCACCGGAAAACGAATCAATAATCCGGTCCATATCGGGCAGATTCATCTTACCGTGCATTTCTTGAATCCGGCCCTCAACATTCCATCCATCCGTTGCCTCTATCTGATCTAATGCCCGTTGCATGGCATCGCCATCGCCGCCCTCTTCAAGCACCTTTTCGTAGTGACGCAGCGCCTCTAAGCCAGCATGCTCACTGTCGTAAAGCACTTGACGAACCGTAAGTCCCGTATCAAAATTTGGTTGTTGCTCCAGGTAGCGAAGTTTTACGCCATTGCGAAAGACTACATCGCCAGTATCTGCTGTCGCGGGATCCATCAGCGTCCGGATCAGGGTTGTTTTCCCTGCGCCGTTTTTGGCCACAATAGCCACCTTTTCGCCTTCATGAATACCAAAGGTGATGTCCGTATACAAGGTTTTGATGCCATAAGACTTACTGATCTTATGAACGGAAAGCAGGTTTTTTATATCCAAGGGGTAAAAATTATTCTTTTGGTAAGGAGGCAATCCAAACGGCCATGGCTTCCAGTTGTTTGTCTTCGACCCACGCCATTGGGGCCATTGGTGGGTAGTCGGACCAATTCTCCGGGACCGGTTCCTTGATCAACTGCACCAACTCTTTATCGGTATACCCACGCTTGGCAATCGCCAAAAAAGAAGGTCCAATTAATTTTTTGTCCATTTTATGGCACCCTAAGCAGGTGTTTTTTGACAAAAGACTTTTTATTTCTGATGGAATTTCAGTTCCCCCAGATTGACCCTTTTCCAAAGATTCCTGCTTTGTAGACGATTCTATTGCAGAGGGGTCTGAACCACCACCGCATGCTGTGGTTATACCTGCAATGAAAAGCGCCAAAATAGCGTGACTAAAGGTGTGGAAAAGCTTCATGCCGTGATGTACTTTTGAATTCTATGATAAAGATAAAGCTCAGCCCGTCAGAATGGTTAAAAATTGCCGTTCTCTTTGTAGTATTTGTTGGAGGTTCCATTGCTTCCTATGTGGTTTTACAGCCTAAAAGGGTCTTGCCTATCTACAATCCGTCAGACCTAAATCCAGCAGTAGTAGATGATGATTTGGAGCGCAAAGGACGCGGCCACCGCATCGGCGACTTTGAATTGGTCGATCAATGGGGCAATCCCGCAGACTCGTCATTGCTTCAAGGCAAAATATATGTGGCCGATTTTTTCTTCACCACCTGTCCCACCATTTGTATTGACATGGGAAAAACCTTTCAGCAAGTACAGGAAGTTTTTAAAGACGACCCGCGAGTGCACCTCGTGAGCCACACCGTAATGCCTGAAATCGACACGGTTGAAGTGATGCGCGCCTACAGCGAGCGCGTGAGTGCCATCAAAGGAAAATGGCATTTATTGACCGGTGAAAAAGAGGAATTGTACCGTATGGCGCGCCGCGAATATTTCGCAGTCATGGAGCCCGGTACTAGTTTTGATGAACATGATTTTATCCATACGGAAAACGTCATCCTGGTGGATGAAAAAAAACGCATTCGTGGTTTTTACGATGGAACCAACGAAGCGGAACGAATCATTGAAGACATCAAAGCTCTTTTAGAACCCCGCTAGAATCCTGACGCACCGGAAAGAGAGGTGTTTCCCCTCCGGCGGGCACGGTATCTTTAGGAAGCTGCACTTTAGGCAGTGAATCGTTCAGGAGGTGTTGCTCTAAGGTATCCATCCCCATGCGGATTTCTCCTGAAGGTCTCGCAGTAAATGCACTGTCTGGAAGTTCGAAAAGGCTTGAAAAACCCACATACGAAGTATCCGAAGCCTGGGTATACCGGGTTGATACGCCATTGAAGAATTGCCAGAGTTTTTGTGTGCTGTCCACAGGTGAAGTTTGAAGACCTGCCCAATGTTCTCCCACTATTCGACCGTTATCGCTTACATAAAATCGGCTGTATTTTTTACCGTCAAACAAGTGGGGACGGAAATACCTGAAATCTTCGATTACCCCATTCGTTGTAAAACGCTCGCTCACCTTGAATGAACCTTTCTTATAATACTCGAGAGGAAGGGCAGTGGTATTGTAGCGCTTTTGAAAATCTTCTTCAGCCATGGCCGCTGCGGTATCCTGTTTTGAGATACGAAGCAGCAATAACTTATTGACCAAATAGAGGGCATTATCTGGCTTGTAGGAGAGCAGTGACTCTTGCGCTTTCAGCGCTTTTGAATAGTCCTTAAAAATTCGCCATTCCAATTCTACTTCCTGTTCCGCGGTAAAGGTCCAAAAGTCTTTGCCGCGCTCGAATCGAAGCAGGTTTCGTTCAATTTGTTCTTGTGCTTTTACATACCGCTCGCGCTCAATATTAATCACCACAAGCATGTAATAAGGCATTTGTTTATCGTAGAGTTCGCTTACCGTGTAGTACGTTTTATAAGCCAATTCTTTATCGCCTTTCTCATAAGCTATTGCCGCTTTTGAAAGCAAATATTTTTGGTAGTTCGGACGCATTTGAAGGCAGACCTCTAGATCAGCCAGTGCGGCATTGTATTTTTTGACGGCATAGTTGGCCTCAGAACGAAAAAAGTACAAATCATCTTTCTGCCAGCGCTTTGCTACCGCAAGATCGTAATGCTCTAAAGCGCGTAATGGCTGGGGTGGGTCAAGCGCCATAAATGCGCGACCAACGTAGACATTATCCTGCCCGCTAAGTGATTGGCCCTTAGATGAATATTCGACGATTTCGGCGTATTTCTTCGTATTCCATAACCGAGATATATACGATTGACCGTAGCCCTGCAGCCCTGCGCCAAATACCAGTAGGAAAAGTACAATCTGTTTGCGATTCATCACTTAAAGTTTAGCGTTTGCTCCAGGTCCCAATTTGCTTTGAGCTCGAAGGTTTGTTCTTCCAAAATGGGATCATTCCCTTTACCGTCGTACCAAGATCCAGGCGTCCACAAGAAATCGCCATTGGTATCAGTAAAACCCGAAAAAGTATACTTCCCGGGCAATTGCATTCCTAAATCAATGTAACTGGTATCAGATTCTCGAAACGAAGGATAAACAAAGGATTGCAGGTAACCACTTTCGTGTGTAAGCCAAGCAAAGACGGTAGTATTCGCCGGTGGAATAATGAGCGTCAGCCTTCCTAAATTCTCAGATTTTGTGGTATCCAGAAGCGTGGCGATGGAATCCATAAATGCGGTTGAATTTTCCTCTGGCGTTTCAAAGAAGGCGTTAAAGAATGGAACGGTATATGCCATAGAATCGGAAGAGGAGGCCGCACCTTTTAGAAATCCAAAGGTTTCGGACTCAGGGGCCCACATTCCATCGAAATTGAGGTCTTCAAATACCAGTATGTCGAAGGAATCTGTAGGGAGATAATTAAACGTTACGATGCCATCTTTGGAAGGCGTGGCACTAAACGCAGGGGCTTGAACGGTATCTGTGTTAGAAGCGACGAGCCAAACCTTTAGCGACTCAAACGTCACTTTTGACTGGGGCTCGATACGCACATTAAGGCGTAAGCTGTCCACATAATCGCCTGTGCTCCAAACCATTTCTAGGTTAGGATAGGGATTGTTTTCATTTAAATCGCCGATGGCGTCTCCAAAAGAGATGCGGTACGTCGTTTGCGCACGCAATTCTTGTTCGTCCCACGTTATGCTCAGTCGTTTCCCTTTGACTGTTGCTTGAAGCCCCTCCAATTCAGGGGTTGCGACCATTGCTGATCGTAGATTTTTCGCTTGAATGTATTCGTTAAAAACGATCGATGCCTCATGACCGTTAAAATGAAGCTCCCCTGGCTTCGGCGATTGTGAAAGAATTATTGGTGGTATTTCGTCGCGCGGACCGCCTTGCGGCTTGCTTTGCACTGCACACCCCACCAATAGAAGGGATAGCACCAAAAAGGAGAAATAGCGTTTCATAGAAAACAAAATTGACCAATTCATTCCAAACCACCCTCATTAAAACACTGCTTTGAATCAGTTATTCTCAACATTCACCCTTTTATGTTACTAGCGCTGACGGTTGAATCTTAAAAAGGCTTATTTTCATTCGGTAAAATCTAAATAGTACTACAAATGAAAAAACTCCTACTTCCGATTCTTTTGAGTACGTTCGCTCTTGCCCTACAAGCACAAACGTATTGTGCACCAACGTATTCCACAGGTTGCACCTATGGGGATGATATTGAAGATGTATTCATCGGCAGTTTCCAAGATACAGCCACGGGTTGTTCAACGGGAAACTATAACGTACAAACATCGGATACAGTATTCATTCAGCAGACTGCGCCCACGTCAATATCCTTTACTTCAAACTGGTCAACGCAATATTTTGCGCTTTGGATTGATTTTAATGATGACGGTGATTTTGACGACAGCGGTGAGCATCTATGGTCAAGCCCTACAAACGCTTGGAGCACTACTACAGGCTCCATCACTATACCGTCAACGGTAAGTTTAGGTTCGTACCGCTTACGTGTGCGTTCTAACTTTTCGGCTGCAATCACTGCGGCGCAGAGCTGTTCAAGTTTTATCTACGGTGAGGTACATGATTACACTGTAACCGTCACGACACCGCCGGCATGTCCTGCCCCTGTATTCGCGAGTTTAACGGCTTCTGATACTACGGCTACGTTGATTTGGACCAGTGCGGATACGCTTTTCACAGTAGATTATGGCATCGCAGGTTCAAGCAATGTCCCTACCTCTATTACCGTTACAGATACATTCGTTACGGTGAGTGGATTGTCACCAAACACGTCTTATGAATTTTTCATTGAAACCAATTGTAGCGCAGCCGGAAACGGGTACAGCCAAACAGTAGGTCCTTACACGGTGAAAACACTTTGTACAGCGTTAAGCACTCCAGTATATGAAGGATTTGACAATGATTCTACAGGCGGATTTAGCAATCCAAACGCCCCTTCGTGTTGGTATTATTTAGAAGAGTCAGGTGCAGCCGGTTACGGATACATTGATAACGCTACTTGGAGTGTATCGCCGAGAAGTGGTGCCAATTATTATTACCTCTACAACAGTTTCGACGCTTCTTACGAGGCGTTGGTGAGTCCAGCGATCACCGGCCTAGACAGCGGTACGAAGCAAATGGAATTTTATGCAGCGAATACGTCATGGTCTGGTGGTAACGCTCTATACATTGGGACGGTCAGTAATACCTCTTCTTTGTCCACTCTTGATATTATGGATACAGTGTTTGTACCAAATGGCGGCAACTGGACCCAATTCACCATTTATTTTGATGCCTCTACGGGGTACAATATGATGGACGATCATATTGCGATCGTGAGTAGTGATTCAACGACCTACAGCGCGGTCTACATTGAAGATATTACCATTACTAACGCGCCGGATTGTCTTCCGCCTTCAGCTATTGCTGTCGGTACCGTCCTCCAGGACAGCGCTCAGATCACATACACTTCGAACGGTATTCAAACCTATTTAGAATACGGCCCTCCAGGATTTGTCCAAGGCACGGGTACCTCTGTGACCGTGAGTGGTTCTCCAGCCTGGTTGACAGGATTGGATAGCAATACGACTTATGACGTCTATGTGGTGCAAATGTGTGCAGACAGTTCCGTTTCTGCAGGATTTGGCCCTGCGACTTTTAAAACCATGACCTGTTCGCCTTCAAACATGTGTACCTTCACCATTGAATTAACCGATTCGTGGGGTGACGGTTGGAATGGTGCCCTGGTGGAAGTAATTAACGCTCAAGGTGGGGTTGAGTATGAACTAGGTGCAAACTTTTTAACCGGTTCTAGCTATACCGAAACCATTAGTGTCTGTACCGGAGGTTCCTATACTATTGTGGTAAGTGATGCTGGAAGTTACCCGAGTGAAATTGGCTTGAATGTGGTAAGTGGAGGGGCAACCATTACTACCTACACCAATAGTTCATCTACAACCCTGGGTACACAGATGGCTGCATTCCAGGCGAGCTGTAATACCCTTTGTCCAAACCCTAAAGATTTAATTTACACCGCCGGTAAGAACGACGTGAATTTCTCTTTCAACCCGAACGGGAATACAGGAACGTTTGTCTACGAGTGGGGCCCTCAGGGCTTCGTTCAGGCAACGGGTTCAATGGTTTCATCCACAGATTCAACGACCAGCTCGAATTTCACCATTACGGGCCTCTCTTCGAACACCTGTTACGACATTATTCTTATCGCAGATTGTGGAGGTAATGGCACCTCTGATACTTTGGGTCCTATATCATTCTGTACGAACAGTTGTGATACTACAGACCTCTGTACCTATACCATGAGTATGTACGATACCTATGGAGATGGATGGAACGGCGCCACCGTTGACCTCTATTACAACGGCGCCTATGGACAAACCTTTGGACCTGCATTTACTACGGGAGATAGCATGATTGTTGATTTTGAAGTGTGTGCCGGAACTGAAATTGCAGTCGTTAATGCTTCGCAAGGAACCTATCCTTCTGAGGTTTACTACACGCTTTCAAATGTCTCAGGTTCTCAAAACGTTAGTGTTTCTGCCGGGAATTTTAATGCAGGCGCTGTGGATACAGTTATGGCGAACTGTGTTACACCATCTTGTCCTACACCAACTAATGTAGCTGCAGCCAACATGGGAAGCACCTTTGCGGATATTTCTTGGACTGGCGGTAACGGCTCGTACGTGTTCCATTACACGGCCTTTGGCGCTACCAATACGATGATGGGAACATCTACGTCTGCTATGGCTTCAATGACCGGCCTGCAACCATTAACCTCCTACAATTTCGATGTGGCTGAGGTTTGTGCTGCCGGGGATACCTCCTTGCGTATGAATTACCAATTCACTACCGACAGTTGCTCCGCAATCAACGTAGGTAACCCGAACTACAACATTGATTCCATTAGCGCAACGTTCGCTGACATTACCTTTACTTGGGCAGGTGCAGCCGGGTACACGTCCTATTTCATCAACTTTGGTGACGGAACTAACGGATCGGGTACAGGTGCGTCACAAACCCATACGTACACAGCCAATGGCCAGTACACGGCAGTATTGAAGCTTTATGGGGATTGTGATACTACGAGCCAACAAATCTTTGTATCGATCCAAGGTATTGGCCTCGAGGAGCATTCAGATTTGAGCGCACTAGTGGTTTACCCTAACCCAACACAAGGCCTGCTCGCCATTAATGGTACGCTTGATCAAGCCTCGCCTGTTGCCGTTCGTATCGTGAACTACCTAGGTCAAGTGATTAGTGCAGACACATTTGAAGCACAAGCTGGTGGATTTGAAAAGACTTATGATCTAAGTGCTGCTGCGAGCGGCACCTACGTTATCGAAATAGAAACAGCTAAGGGCTTACTGCAAAAAACAGTGGTGGTACGCCATTAAAGTTCTTGCGCGAGCGCGAGTAAGTGCACTTCGGATTTTGGGTGGGCTTGTAGCACGACCTCTGCTGCTCGCATTAACGAAGACCCTGTAGTTACAGTGTCGTCAATGATAAAGATGAGCGCGTCCTTCGGGACGCGCTTTTTTGTTGCTTGCAGCGCTCCTTTAGTATTGCTCCATCTATGAAACGGATCAAAATGAATTTGGCTTTTTCGGTGCGCAGTTTTTTTTAAGAGCGTCCTGTAGTGTACATCAATACCAGCCTCACGCACGCCTTGAAGTGCGCCGCGGGCCAGCGCTTCGCTTTGATTATAGCCTCGCTTGAAACGGCGCAATAGATGCACAGGCATGGCAGTCACCACCACCGGCCGGCGCTGGCCTTCGAGCGTTTTTAAGATGAGCGGTGAGAGAAAGTATTTACCGAGGATGAGACCTAGTGTATAATTACCGCCGTATTTTAAGCTGTAGCAATAGATTTCGACCGGTCCAGTGAAATAAAGAGCCGATCGAAAGGAGGTGGGTTTGGCTGTAGGTAAGGTGCTAGAAAGTACATTGGTACGTTGGGCGGCGATGGAATCTATTTGCGGTGCGCTGCACAAACAGAATTGGCACAGGCTTTGCTCTAAGACGGACAATACGACGTTGCATTGCAAGCATCTTTGCGGGAATACTGCCCTTGTTAAAAAACTTAACCCTCTGGAAAACATTGGAAAGCGGCTTAATGATTAGCTTCGTTACTTAATTAAGATAATAACACACACATGAGTACAGGAAACAAAAAAAGCAAACTAGGACCGGTCTTAATCATCATGGCATTGGCCGTGATCGTATTAGGCGCATTGCTTTATTTACGTAGTGAGGAGAACCACGAGCTGGCTTTAGAAAAGCAATCGTTGACCATGGAATTAGCGGATATGAAAGAAGATCTTGAAGCTCAGGTGGGTCAAAACGATAGTTTGAATGCATTTATTCAATATGAAATGACCCGATTAGGCGGCATGATTGATAGCATCAACGCGGTGAATGTTCAAAATAAAAAGTCTTTAACAAGCTACCGCAGCCGCTTAGGTGCCATGAAGAAGGAGAATGCGGCCTTAGTTGGAAAACTTGATAGCGCCAACGCTGCCTACGAAGCACTGCGTGTTCGCGAGCAATTGGTTGCAGACAGTTTGAATACAGCCATGGATGCAAATGCTTCTTTACGCAATACAAATACAGGACTTACCGAGACCGTTGCTAAAGGAAAGCAATTGGTCATCGCTACTTCGACAACAGAGGCGTTTCGTATCGCAGGTAACGGTAAAATGCGCAGAACACGTCGTGCCAGCAAGGCGGACGGGATAACAGCATGCATCACTTTGGCAAAAAACAGAATTGCAGCGACAGGTGAAGAAACACTTTATGTAAAATGGATTGGTGAAAACGGCAAACCTGTGGATGCACCAGAACAGAATCAGGCTGTGGTTGGCGGCGAGCAATCTGGTTTTAACGGTAAAGCGGTTGTGAATTTCCAAGGGGAAGCGATCGAAGTATGTATTGACGCGAAGCGTGCCATAGATGCGCCGGTAAAATTAGAATCAGGCATCTATACCCTTGCCATTATGACCGATTCTTATTTAGTTGGAACCGTTGCTGTTGAATTAAAGTAAACTATGAAAAAGCTACTCATTCTTGCGCTTGTAGGCTTCCTTGGAACTTCGTGTGTCAGTACGAAGGTGCACAAGGCATTACAAGATAAATACGAACTCTTAAACAATGAAGCGGACCAATTGCGTCAGAAAAGTGAAACCCGCGCTGCGGAGAACACCGAACTTCAGCGCACTTTGACAGAAGCTCGTCGCGAGAATAAATCGTTGGTGGCAGATACCACAACGAAATTCGATGAAATGCGTGTACTTCAGACCAAATATGATCGCCTGTCAAAACAGTACGATTACTTGCTCGATAACAACAGTTCATTGATCGCGGCCAGTGCTCGAGAGAACAAGGCACTCATGGACCAATTGGGCAGTCTTCAAAACCGCCTTCAAGCCAAAGAAGACAGTTTGAACACGGAACGGTTATTACTAGAAAAAGGGCAACGTAGAGTGAATGAACTGGAAGGTGTGATACGCCGTAAGGACAGCACAGTTGCTTACGTACGCCAGAAAGTGGCAGATGCACTGCTCGGGTTTACCGGCAAGGGACTGACCGTAAATATGCGCGATGGTAAAGTGTATGTTAGTCTTGAAAACAGCTTGTTGTTCGCCCCAGGTTCTTGGGATGTCGCACCGAAAGGACAAGTGGCCTTAGAAAATCTGGCACGCGTACTCGCTGAAAACAATGACATTAGTGTGCTTGTAGAAGGACATACAGATAACGACCCCTACAGAGGACAGAGTCAGGTCCGTGATAACTGGGATTTGAGTGTAATGCGTGCGACAAACGTGGTTAAAATCTTGACGACCAATCAAGGTTTGAATCCAGAACGTATCACTGCAGCAGGTCGCGGAGCGTTCATTCCACTGGTGGATAACGATACGCCAGAAAACAAAGCAATCAACCGTCGTACGGAAATCATTTTGACACCGGACTTAACAGAATTGGCCAACCTATTGGAAGGCGGAAACTAAATCTTACAGGAACTGGGCTTGCACCAGCTCTTCGATTTTCTTTAATCCCACTATGGCAATGTCGTAGTGGGATTTTTCTATTTGGTGATGTCCACTGATGTAGATGGTCTCAAAGCCCAATTTCTCGGCCTCTTTGATGCGCTGCTCTACGCGTGTGATGGGACGAACTTCGCCCGTCAACCCAACCTCTCCTGCAAAACATACCTTGCCCGTAATGGGATCGTCCCCATTCGAACTTAGTATAGCCGCGACAACTGCTAAATCCAGTCCCGGGTCGTCCACCTTTAAACCACCGGTTACGTTAAGGAAGACATCTTTTTGGCCCAATCTGAAACCGCAGCGTTTTTCTAGTACCGCAAGTAGCATATTGAGTCTACGCGTATCGAATCCGGTTGTTGAACGTTGCGGTGTTCCATACACGGCAGTAGAACAAAGTGCTTGAAGTTCTATGAGCATGGGCCGAACGCCCTCGACCATTACTGCAACGGCATTGCCGCTGAGGCCATCGTGTTGTTTTGTCACGAGCAGTTCGCTAGGATTTTCCACACCATATAGACCGCCTTGTTCCATGGTGTAAAGGCCTATTTCGTGGGTAGAGCCAAATCGGTTCTTGTGTGCTCGAAGAATGCGGTAAAGTAGGTTAGGATCGCCTTCAAATTGGAGCACGACATCCACCATATGCTCGAGAATCTTAGGCCCAGCAATACTGCCCTCCTTATTGATATGGCCGATCAATAACACTGGCGTACCCGTCTCTTTTGCATAACGAATAAAACTGGCGGCACTCTCACGAATCTGTGCCACCGAACCCGGCGTGCTTTCGACGTGTGGAACGTGAAGCGTTTGGATAGAATCTACAATAACCAGATGAGGTCGGACCGATTTTAAGTGGTTGAAAATCGCGTCAGTCTTCGTCTCACTGAGCAAATACAATTCGCTCACCGCTTTACCAATTCGTTCGCCACGCAATTTTATTTGCGAGGGACTTTCTTCGCCGGAAATGTACGCTACGGTGCCACTGAAACTAAGCGCTAATTGCAGCAGAAGCGTACTTTTTCCTATCCCCGGCTCTCCACCAAGAAGAGTCACTGATCCAGGCACAACCCCACCGCCTAAAACACGGGAAAACTCAAAATCTTGAATAGGGAAGCGCTGCACACTATGGTGCTCGACATCTTCGATTCGAATGGGTTTGGCAGCAGCTTGCTCACCGCTCCATGCGCGCGGATCCGGTTTGCTTTTTATTTCAACTTCCTCAACGAGTGTGTTCCACTCTTTACAGCCCTGGCATTGTCCCATCCACTTGCTGTGTTGGGTGCCGCACTGGGTACAATTAAAAATGCTTTTCTGCTTTGCCATGAGGAAGACTTATTTTCTTCCTGCAAAATAGAGAAAAACAAAGCCTAAGGCGCCCGTTAAGACAAACATTAAACTTTGAGAACTGTGAATGAGGGTGGCAAAGGATGTTCCAATAAATGGCGAGAGCCCCAAAACAACTAAAGCTTTCGAGACGAGGTAATGGTAGGCGCCGATGCCTCCCGGTACGGGAATAACAAACCCTAAACCAGCGGCTACACTGACGAAAAATGCTTGTTCTGCACCAATGCCTTGAACGCCCTCTACAATAGTAAAGCCAACGGCTATGGTCACAACGTAACAGGTCCAAATTCCAATAGAATAAAACCAAAAGAGCGGCTTATTATTGACGGTACGAAGACTGCGCAGTCCCGTGATCATGCCCGTTGCAAATCCTGCTATTTTCAGGGCAATGGACCATTGCATCCAAATTTTACGCGTGAACAAAACCAAACCTAAAACGGCCACTAGTACAGCAACAATGCTCAGAGTACCCGCCATAGAAAGTTCAGGAATTTGCGCGCCGCTTTGGGTCATAAAATCACGTAATTCATCGCCGGAAATAACGACTGTGCTCAACGTAACAACAGCAAATAAAAGGGTATCTACTACGCGCTCCAAGACCACAGTTCCCACAAGCTTATCGATAGGAACATGATCTGTTTTGTGCAACGCGGTACATCGCGCGACCTCACCAACACGAGGGGTGACTAAATTTACAAGATAACTAAAGGCAACTGCAGCAATAGCGCGAGTGCCCTTTACTTCATACCCTAGGCTTTGCAGCATCTGTACCCAGCGTAAGCCGCGGAAAATAATTGCTATGAAGCCAATCGCTACGACCAACAGAAGACCACTCACGGGCACTTCCCTCAGGTTGTTCCACAGGTCAACAGGATTGACATTTTTAAAGGTTAGGTAAAGCAAGGCAACGCCAATACCCAAAAAGAGTATGTACTGCACCGTCTTTTTTACCCAATTCGCCATTAAACTATTCGATTCGTAGTCTCGTTCGGAAAAACGATGCTCGGTTTAAATGATTTTGCTTCTTCTGGACTCATGTGTGCGTAAGCAATGATGATAATGATATCGCCCTTTTGTACGCGTCGAGCAGCGGGTCCGTTTAGAGTTACTTCCCCTGCGCCAGGAGTACCTGCAATGGTGTACGTATCGAAACGCTCACCGTTATTGATGTTTACGATATAAACGCGCTCTCCGGGTAAAATTCCGGCGGCATCCATGAGTTCTGTATCTAGGGTAATAGAACCGATATAATCCAGCTCTGCTCCTGTAACATGAACGCGATGAATTTTACTTTTTACAACCTCTATTTGCATGCGGCAAAAGTAGCTTAAAAAAGAGGAAGGTTGTCAATGAGTCGGACTTTTCCACATTGAACAGCAGCAAACACTCTAGCGGGACGGGAAGTGTTGAATTCGTCCAAAGGTTGAAGTGTTGCGGCATCACAACAGCTTACGTATTCCACACGAATTGACGGTACCGCATCCAGTACTTTGATACACGCTTTTTCGAAGGTCTTTCTGGTCGTTTTTTCAAGATCTAGGGTAGAAATGGCGCGGCTTAATACCGCATAAATTTGCGCGGATTCTTTACGCTCATGTGGTAAAAGTCGCATGTTTCGGCTGCTCATCGCCAGTCCGTCTGCTTCTCTAGAAATAGGTCCGGGCACGATTTCTACGGGCCAATTCTCTTTTGCAACCACGTGTCTAATAATGCTCAGTTGCTGATAATCTTTTTCACCAAAAACGGCGACATCAGGTTCAATCAGGGCAAAGAATCGTGTGACCACGGTGGCCATTCCTTCAAAGTGACCTGGACGTCCTGCACCTTCCATGTGTCGGTCCAAACCCTCAAAATCAAATCGTCTAGACTTCAAACCCTCAGGATAAAGCATATCCGCATCTGGAAGAAATACCGCATCGCAACCCATAGCTTCCAACGCGCTCAAGTCCGCCTCGAGCGTATTAGGGTATTTAGCGAAATCTTCTTTGTTGTTAAACTGCGTTGGATTGACATAAATGCTGACTAATGTTCTATCGCATTTTTCTTGACTAAGTTGGACCAAACTCAAGTGTCCTTCATGCAATGCACCCATCGTTGGAACAAAGCCCAATTTTTTTTCGCGACCTTCAGATTTCCAGCGCGCTAACTCCTCAATGCTACGAATGTGTTTCATAAGTGTTAAAAGGGCTCCAAATCTAGCCCATTCTTTGATATAAAGGGCGAAAATAGGTATCTTTGCACCCTATTTTAAATATACTTTCTCCTATGGAAAGCAAGCGCGTCTTATTCATTTCCCAAGAAATTCATCCTTATTTACCTGAAAACACCATTTCAAGTACGACTCTGGCTTTGGCTAAGAAGACGAACGACAGTGGTCACCAGGTGCGCGTATTCATGCCACGCTTCGGCGTCATTAATGAGCGCAGGCATCAACTGCACGAAGTGATTCGCTTAAGTGGTATGAACGTGGTGATCAACGACATGGATATGCCGTTAATCATTAAAGTTGCTTCGGTTCCTGGTGCACGTATGCAGGTATATTTTATTGACAATGAAGAATACTTCAAACGCAAATTCACTTATGCGGATGCTGACGGAAAGCAGTTTGAGGATAATGACGAACGCACGCTTTTCTTTTCGAAAGGCGCTATTGATACTGTTGAGAAATTAGGATGGAAGCCTGACGTTATCCACGTTCACGGTTGGATGTCAGCGTTAGTGCCCATGTACTTGCGTCTTTTCCAGGCGGACAACCCTATTTTCAAGGATGCCAAAATTGTATTCTCTGCTTACGACAATGGTTTTGACGGGACTTTAGGTCCAAACTTAAAATCAGGGATGGAGTTTGATGAGATAGACCCAGCGTTGTGCGAAGGTTTGGAAGCGCCGACCTGTGAGGACCTGCAGCTTTTAGCCGCTAAATATGCGGATGTAGTGATACTCGGTGAAGAAAACACCGGACACGTAGAGGAGTTTTGTAAGGCTAACGACATCCCTTGCATTGACGGTAAAGCATTTTCTGAGAACCCTACAGATGCTATCAAGGTATATGAATCGCTTTTGGTTGAAGAGGACGTTGAATAAGACCCTATTAGGATTACTAGTCCTCGTTGGGCTAGCCCTGCTAAGCAGCAGTTGCGAAAAAAGCAACGGCGAAATTGGTGCTGGAAAATTTATTGAAGACCGTCCGGAATTAGGAGAAAAATTGTCCTTTAGTGTCGTCTCCTACACGACGAATTGGGATAGTATTACCACCAAAAACCCTGTTTCTGTTGCTTTAGGAAATCTCAATGATCCTATTTTTGGAAAACTCAACGCTGCATTTACGACCCGTCTACTTCTATCAAAGCTATCACCAGATTTCGGAGACAGCACGGTATGTGATTCTGTAAAAGTTCGTTTGGCTTACCAGAATACGTACGGCCTTCGTGGAGATTCCATACATCTTGAGGTCTTACCGGTTATCGAGCCCATGTCAGATACCATCAACTATTACAGCAATACTATGCCAGTAATGGGTCCATCTATTATGGATACTACGCTAATGATTGACCCAAGTGTTCCTGCATTTAATGGCATTGATACTAGTGTTGGTTACCTCACTTTCGACCTAGATCCTTCCTTCTTTCAAGAAAAGCTCTTCGATGCGGCTATAGCTGGAGAGGATTACCTCATTGACAATGAAAGTTTCGTGGCGTCTGTACCTGGATTACACTTCAGAGATGCAGGAACGGGAACCAGCGCATTGTCCTTTTTTAACCTCACCGCTTCTGGTAGTTTGATTCAATTATTCTACCATACTGGAACGCAAGACACCGTTCCAAAGCTCTTCACTATGACTTTTGGCCAGAATTTTGGTGATCCAGGACTATCCTTTAATTCCTACGAAAACGACTTTACGACGGCAGATTTTGGTATCGACATGCAGGATACCCTAAACGGTGAGGTGCTCACGTATTCCCAAGGTGCAGGTGGGGCGCGTACTATTTTAGAATTCCCAGGCTTAGATACATTGATAGGCAAAGGATACAGCATCAACCGTGCTGAAATCATTGCGCACGTCTTACAAGGCACGGCCTCACCATATACCCTGCCCAACACGTTACTGATTCTTCAAGACTTAGATTCATCTCAAGCGTTAATTAAAGATTATACGAACCCCATTAATCCTGCAGGTGGCGCCGTTAATCGGGCAGATTTACGTGAATTCCGTTACCGTTTTAATGTGACGCGGATGGTACATGACTTCGTGAACGAAAAAGAAAAGATTTTCCCCGTCATTCTTACGCCTGCCAGTTCTAATTCTAGTGCGGCACGCGTTGTTCTTGGCGGTGGTCTTCACCCAACTATTCCGGTAGAATTTAACGTCTACTACACGAAATCGGAGTAGTAAAACACGTATTTTAGCCCCACCAAACTTTTAAACTAACCCGCTATGTGTGGCATTGTAGGATATATTGGGGACAGAAAAGCGTTCCCCATTCTCGTGAACGGACTCAAACGTCTTGAGTACCGTGGATATGACAGTTCAGGCGTTGCTTTAGCGCAAAACGGAGAGATTGCTGTTTATAAAAAGCAGGGAATGGTTGTTGCCATGGAAGAGCATGCGCTCGCAAACGACACTTCCGGCTCTACCGGCATTGCACATACACGCTGGGCCACACACGGTCAGCCTTCAGACGAAAATGCGCATCCGCATATTAGTAATTCCGGTGACCTTGTTTTGGTCCACAACGGTATTATAGAAAACTACCAGAGCTTAAAAGATTTACTCAAAGGCAAGGGTTATACGTTCCACAGCGAAACGGATACCGAAGTTCTAGTGAATTTCATTGAATACGTTCAGAAAGAAGAAGGTTGTAAACTTCGCAAGGCTGTTCGAATAGCATTGACTCAAGTTATTGGTGCCTATGCCATATGTATTTATGACAAGAATCGTCCCGAAGAGATTATTGTTGCGAAACTAGGGTCACCGCTAGTGATTGGCTTAGGTGTGAACGAAAAATTTATAGGTTCGGACGCCACCCCATTCTTGGAGTACACTAAAGATGCCATATACCTGGAAGACGGTGAGATGGCTTGTCTTACGGCAGCGGGTGAGGTTTCTATTCGAATGATTGAAAGTGATGAGTCGGTAGATCCGACCATCCATGCCCTTCAGATGGATCTGGAAAGCATCGAAAAAGGGGGTTATGACTACTTCATGATGAAGGAGATTTACGAACAGCCGCGTGCGATCTACGATACTTTCCGCGGTCGCCTTTTGCCGGAACAAGGCATGATAAAAATGTCTGGGCTTGAGGAATATGCCGATAAGTTTAGAAATGCAGACCGCATTATCATGACGGCTTGTGGCACCTCTTGGCACAGTGCGTTGGTTGCGGAATACCTCTTTGAAGAATTTGCCAGAATTCCTGTGGAAGTAGAGTACGGATCGGAATTCCGTTACCGTAATCCAATCATCCGCAAGAACGATATCGTCATTGCAATTTCACAAAGTGGAGAGACCGCGGATACATTGGCGGCGATCAAAATGGCGAAAGCAGCAGGAGCGATGGTTTTTGGAATATGTAATGTTCCTGGGTCAACCATCTCTCGCGAAACCCACGCAGGTGCCTATACCCATGCTGGCCCAGAAATAGGAGTTGCTTCTACGAAAGCATTTACATCTCAGGTAACGGTGCTTACCATGATGGCTCTTGAGCTGGGTAAAATGCGTGGCGAATTCTCTACTTCGGAATACCGCGCTCTTATCAATGAGCTTAGTGTAATCCCAAAGAAAGTAGAGAAAGTACTGGAGTCAAAAGAGCATATCGAGGAGATTGCAGGCCTCTACAAAGATGCGTCAAATGCACTTTATTTAGGTCGTGGTGTTAATTTCCCTATCGCTCTAGAAGGTGCATTGAAGTTGAAAGAGATTTCTTACATCCATGCTGAGGGTTATCCAGCAGCGGAAATGAAGCACGGACCTATTGCTTTGATTGATGAAAATATGCCAGTGGTTGTGGTTGCACCGAACAATGGGCACTATGAGAAATTGGTCAGTAATGTTCAAGAAGTGAAGGCTCGTGAAGGAAAGGTTATCGCGATTGTAACAGAAGGCGATACTGAAATCATCAATAGTGCTGACCACGTGATTGAAATCCCGGAAACATTAGAGGCCCTAACCCCATTACTAACAGTGATTCCTTTGCAATTACTGAGTTACTACATCGCCGTTATGCGCGGATGTGATGTTGACAGACCGCGTAACCTTGCAAAATCAGTTACGGTAGAGTAGGTTTGTGGAGTAAATTTGTTAACCCCAAAGGAATACTCGTAACATTCTCAATATCAATTATCACTACAAATCTTTGGGAATCTAATTACTCCGATCATCAACAGTATTTGTTCAACCGAATTTGTGAGTATAAGGAGAATAAATTAACCCCTATAGGTTACAGAAAGATTTCTAAAATCTTCAATGATGAAGGGTTAAAAACACCCCGTAATTCAGTATTCTCAAGAGGAATTGTTCATTCTATCTACAAAAAAGGAAAGATTAGAGAGGAAAGGATGAATAGAAAAGATATTGTTGAGGTTGGTGATGTTTACATAGAACCAATTTAGTTCTCCAATAATACCATACTCACCTCAACCTCAACACTCCTTTGGTTTTAAGTATAAAATCAAAGGAGTGTTTATTCGTTGAGGTCTTCTTTCAAAAAGATTTTCAAAAAAGTTGATCCAAAGTGGTTTTTAGTGGTCACAACTACATACTTATAGTAGACTCAAGTGTCCATCAGAGGGTAAAACACTTTACATCCATTGAACCATCTCTCACCAGAGATATAGGATTTGGAATAGACATCGGGTAGTAATCTGTAGGATTGAAATAATATCTAAAAATAACGGATGAGGTTTCTCCGGTAGGGTCAAAAATGGTTTTGGTATAAGATAGATATGGGTGATAACGAACTGGTCTATTGAAATCCAGAATTGAGGTTAAAGCCACTGAAGGAGAACCAATCCTTAAAGGGGATTGGTGTGATTCAAAGAATCACCCCTGAGTCGTATTCAAGTATGAATACTCCTCAAGACTTAATTAGACTGAAAGGAAAACAATATGAAAGACAACTTTGAAGAATTAGACCAAAGGTTTCTTGAGATTACAAGAGACCTAACCAACTCATTAGGACACGAACTACTCACCGATGAGTTGATTGTAGTCAAGGAACACTTTTTTAACCTAATTCATCAGTATTACCGAATTTCTGATTTTCTCATTGAGAAGACTCGTAGAGAATTAGAAGAGGTAATAGAATCAAACCCTAAACTCAAGAAGATGATTGAAGACAGTTTACAAGGAACAAAATGGATAGACTAATACCCAAACAAGAGGTTATGACCTACTTAAACATCAGTAGAAAGACTTTTGAAAGATTCGTTAAGGATTATGGTCTCCCTATGATTAAACTCGGTTACAAACGATATATCAGAGAAAACGACCTCAACGATTTCTTAAACAATCACACCATCAACAAAGTAGAAAACACCGTTGAGGTTTCAGAACCTTCAGAAGAGTTTGAATGGAAGAAGATTTGGGGTTAATCACTTGATTTACAGTAAATTATTTCGTATCTTAAAGAGTAACCGATTGATAATGAGTAGAAAGAAAAAACAAAACAAACTACTTCGTAACAAGTATCAAATAACGGGTGAGGAACTCATCAAACAAGGTAAGTTAGACCCTTACTTTCATCTTAAAGACCATATTGATATGAAAGAGGAACATCTAAAGAACAAGACTGATTGGTGGGAAAGGATGAGTTAACCCTGTAACTCTTTCTATGACTTGCATCTCGTTTGAAAGTTCTTTATCTTTTCCACTATGGAGATCCAAGTCAGTAAACTTATCCCTCACCCTCTGAACTCTCAGATATATCGATTGACACAATTGGAAGATTTGATTTACTCAATTGGTGAGGTTGGACTCTTACAACCAATCGTCATCAATAAGGTAAATCAAATCTTGAGTGGTCATCGGAGATTTGAAGCCATCAAAAAATTAGGATGGGAGTATGTTGAGGTTGAGGTTAAAGATGTCGATCCCGAATCATCAGATTTATATTTAGTTCACTACAATAAACAGAGAATAAAATCCAACCAAGAAATCTTATCAGAGTACGATGTACTTGAAAAATACTTTGTGAATCAACAAGGGAGAAGAACTGATCTAACTTCTGTTCCACGGAACAAAGGTTATTCAAAACGTGATGAGATTTCGTCTCAAATTGGAGTTTCTTCTTCTACTCTGGGAAAGTTACTTTTCATTCGTAAGTACAATCCAAGTCATATAGGACTGATTGATGATGGGATTTTGACTATCCGTCAATCTTATATTCAGACTCAACGAGAGGTTAAAGAGGTTCAGAGTAGAAGTCGTAATGAAAAAATACACGCTGAGGTACATAATTGGAGATTCTACCAAAAATCCTCTGATGATATGTCAGAACTAAAAGACGGAGAGGTTCAGACCATCTTCACATCACCACCTTATTGGAACAAACGACTTTATTTAGAAGAAGGTGGTTTAGGTAATGAGAAAACATCATCAGAGTTCGTACATAACCTTACAGAACATCTAAAGGATTGTATGCGTGTTCTGAATTCAAAGGGAAGTTTCTATTTGAATTTAGGTGATACCTATTTCAATGGTAACTTACAAAACATACCTCACAAGGTCATTATATCTCTTCAAGAACAAGGATGGATTCTAAGGAATACCATCATTTGGTCAAAAACCAACCCTAAACCTTCTCCATCCAAAACGAATTTGACTCCTTCCTATGAATTCATATTTCATTTAGTGAAGAGTAATGACTACGATTATTATTCAACTCCCACCCAACTCAGTTCTAATACTAAAATATCCTTACCACCAAGACATCGGAATTCAGATGGGACATATTCCTCTTCCATTTCACCATACATACCTAAATCTAAAGGAAAGAATATGGGGGATTATTGGGATGAGGATATAGTAAGGACCGCGGTCGCAAATCAAAACCTAGGGATAAACGGAGAACACCTCGCTCCCTTCCCAAAACAAATAATCACTCTTCCTTTATTACAGTCTTCAAAAATTGGGGATTTAGTGTTAGATCCATTTTGTGGAAGTTGTAATGTAGGAAGGGTCTGTGATGTCTTAGAAAGAAACTTTGTGGGGTATGATGTAAACAATTACTTGGTTTAATCTTTTATTCGTTCTATCTTTTGAGAAACAAACTAAACCAGATTCCCTTTCTGAGTATAACATTCTCTTTATTGAACAATAAACCTGTACAATCACGTGTTGTAGTATAATTGTTATGAGGGGAAAACAGAGTCATAAAGGGAGTTAGGTGCCATCAAACTACTCATGAATCGCATACTACTTTCAATTTTATGTTGCGGCTTGTTATTAGGGTGTAATCCCAAGACTAATCAAGACTTCGAAGAGGACACCTCCGAAAAGTCAAACGCTTATAGCGAAAACCGCGACAATCGAATCAATATTCTTGAGGGATTAATTCGGGAATTAAAGGAAGATGAATTTGACTTTAATAAGCTAAAGCCATGGCGCGAAGCTGAATTTCAGCGTGACACAATCTTAGCTTCAACGCTTCAAGACGTCGTGTTTTACAACTATGAATTGGAAGAGGTTATACTGTTTTATTCAAATCCGCCATACAACTATACGAACCCTGGAAAGGCCACAAACGACAGTATACAAGACCTTATTCGGGTTTTAAAGCAAGCTGAACATATTTGTGGAACAGAATACGGTAAAAGCCCTAACACTGCAGAGTACTTCATCGATGTCTGGTCATTTCAAGATGACACTCTGCCTTCTTTAGCGGCAAATCGCTTCAATGAACTTGAGTTTCAGGTTTTCCCTAAAACTATGTCTTTCGCTTTTCATCATGAGAAGCAACTCATCATTTTTAGGGCTAGATATATGGGCGCCAGTTGGGAATTAAAAAAACATGCCGAGCAGTTTCTTTCTTACCTGAAAAACGGCACCTAACAACGTATATGATTCATGATTGGTCGCGTTGCACTTTTGGTTACCTTCAAAAAAGCTAAACCAAAACCACAAAGCTTATCACGAAGTCATATACGTGACTTAGCAAACATATTTGAAAACATGAGAAAGCTCCTCTGCGCATTGATTTTGGTAGTACTATTCTATCCTGTTTTCGGTCAGGAAGAAAATAGCAGCGTATTTCAGAGGAGAAACAATATCCAATTAGAGTTAGGTGGCCATGGTTTTGCCTACTCTCTTAACTATGAAAGAATTATTATAAACCGGGCTAAGTATAAAACAACTGCTCAATTAGGCATGTCTTATTATCCTCCAACCATTGGATTTCGAGATACCTGGATTCCAATATGTGTAAATGAATTATTCTCCTTTGGAAAACATCATCTGGAATTTGGATTGGGTTTAGTATTAAATTATGAAGCAGGTCGAGATATAGAAAATAATCCAACACATTGGTTTTGGAGTACGCTTGCAGCCGGCAGAATAGGATATCGATACCAAAAACCAGATAGTAGATTTTTACTGAGAGCAGGATTTACACCATTCTATGAATTAGACAGGCATTTACATGGAGATGTGTTTCATCCATTTGGTGGAATATCTATCGGATATGCATTTTAATTTGTGGAAATACGTTTGCTAACAACGTATATGATTCATGATCGGACGCGTTGCACTTTTGGTTACCTTCAAAAAAGCTAAACCAAAACCACAGAGCTTATCACGAAGTCATATACGAGACTTAGCGGCAATTACCAATAAGAAGAAAATCAATGAGCGGAGGCGGAGGATTCATATCGAATATGCAAAGTTCTCTTCGTAACAATAAAAATCAGTTGCGAGATAGAAAGGAATCCTCTTACCGAAAACTCAAGCTAAATCTGGAGGGAAAAGCTGGGAAAGAACTTTCAAAGGAAGAAAAACTCAGACTCAAGGAAATTCTGGAATCGAGAAGAAAACGAAAGAATAGGAAAATGCTCTATTCACTTGTTATATCCCTTGCAATAGTAATTACTATCATCAAAGTGTTCCTAACCTTCATTTAGAGATGACTCACTTAACTCTTAACCCAAAAAAGGTAAAAGCCGCTAACAACGTATATAACTCATATCCGGGCGCATCGTCCTTTTGGTTATCTTAAAGGAAACCAAAACGACCTCTGCTGATACGAGGTTATATACACGACTTGGCGGTAATTTTTAAAGAGAGTGACAGATGACCAAAAGAGACTTCTTGGTATTGATGATTAAATTATTCGGACTGTATTCAGCAGTGACGACAATGTTTTCAGTTTTGCCTAACAACATAATATTTGCACTTGGACATCTTGATGCGACTATAGCTGTTTGGGTGACAGTTGTGTTCGTTGTGACAATTGGACTCTTTTGGTTATTGACTTTTAAAGCTGACCGACTTGTGGGCTTCCTAAAACTTGAGAGAGGTTTTAATGACGACAGAATAGAACTGGGCAACATTAAAGCGGACGACATAATAAAGATTGGGACTTTTGTAATCGGTGGACTTCTTCTCATAAAAAGTATTCCTGGACTGTTAAGTAACTTATTCTGGGCATTCAAGGGTGACATTGCAGGAATAGAGTTTGGTGAGAAGGACAAGTTCAATTTGACAGTCAGTGTACTAAATGTATTGTTAGGCTACTTACTTTTTGCAAACTACGACTTCGTTGCCAGAAGGCTGACAAAGAAAAAGATGTAGAATACAAACTACCGCCAACAACGTATATAACTCATATCCGGGCGCATCGTCCTTTTGGTTATCTTAAAGGAAACCAAAACGACTTCTGCTGATACGAAGCTATATACGAGACTTGGCAATAATTATTACTGAACCTAAAAACCAAACAATGAAAAATATTAAATTGACCTTAATCTTCGGGTTATTATCAACTCATTTGTATTCACAAGGTATAGTAAATGGAACTTCTGACAGTACATCCATGAATTACCGATCTATTCACTTAAAAAGTAATTACAATTTATTTATTGGTTGTGATATTGGATATATGGTTAGTACCTATTCTGATATTCCTAACATTCCTGTTCAAATTGAATACTTGTCTTCTGCTCATGTACAATTGAGTGGGATAATAGAGATGTCTAATAAAGGTTTCATAAAAACTGGACTCTCCACTCACTACTTAAGGTCTGGACTAATAGATGGGGAATATCATTACAATTCATATAGTTCAATACCGTTTGTAGTAACATATAAAAGATTTGAGTTCCGTAATGACCAATCATTACACCTTATGGCTGGACCACAAATTTCATTTTTAAGAGTTTATGGTTACGCGATGTTAGGAGATGATTATTACGAACTTTCTCCTGGGGGAATTAACACTATTAAAGCTGGGTTAACCACAGATGTTTGTTTTTTTAGTAGTCATGGAAATTGGACAAGAACTATTGGGATCAAGTCCATTATCGATCTTCCTGGAACAACATTTAATCCAAACTCTGAAGTGGTTATGCTTGATAATTATATATCAAACGTACTTTATTGTGGATTGATTCTTAAATGGAAGTAAAATTGTAATCACAGGATAATATTTTCATAATCCCAACAATAAAAGAATTGGAAGAACAAGGACGAGTTCCAAATACTTTCATTTGTATGACCTTATTGAGATGGAAGAGTATGAGAAACAATTCAGAACCGATTGGTGGAAAAGGATGAGTTAAAACCTTCTTTTGTTTCGTGACCTATTTCTTTTTCTGTCACTTACATATTTCAATTGAGTGAGAAGTCCACCCAATACAAAAATGAGTAATACCCAAATCATTTATTGTACTTAGTTTAATTTCGGAGATGAATTAGGATAATGTTTTCCTTGTTCTGTAAAGTAAATCTACCATTAACACGAAATAGGGTAATATGAGGAATGATAGATATCCACCCATTAGTTGTGGGAGAATACAAATGATTCCAATATAACTAAGTATCAATGTTTTCCACTTTTTTTTCTCTAACCTAATTGATAGATAAATCGTACTCAGGTAGTTTACATTTCCAAAAACAAGTAATATGAAATAGTAGTTTCCCCAATCCACTTGGTTGGAAGAAACTAAACCTATCAATAACCCTATAAATAAACCAAAGGTTACCAATACTAAATACCTCAATCTTTTCATTTAGTGACAATTTAGATTATTATATTTCTAAAGATAACTACCAAACTCATTCCTCAGACAGAGGGGTGGGGTATTTTCATGTAAACCAAACTGATTCAAAGGTCTAAATTCTGATGTAGTCCGTTTTCATATCGGAGTCCATTTTTTATCCTATCGAAAACTTATTCGTTTTCTTTTTAATCGTAACATAATGGAACACACCGAAATCCGTGTTATTACTTGGGTTTTGACTAAAATCGTTGTAAATTAGTATTGAATATTAAAATACAACAGTTATGAAGGTTAAATACAACAGAACCTCAACGATACAACAAGAAGGAAAACGATTTGACTTAGATAAGAACGAATATGATTTAACTCTATTTGATAAAGGTGTAAGTGGTAAAATTCCATTTTCTGAAAGAACTGAAGGGAACAAACTAACTCAGTTGGTTAATGATGGAAAGGTCTCTGAAGTGGTTGTTGAAGAACTGAGTAGATTGGGTAGAAACACCATAGACACCCTCACCACTCTTAAATTCTTTGAGGATAATGAGGTTAATGTGATTGTAAAAAGTATGGGGAATCTTCAATCTATGGTAAATGGAAAGAAGAATCCAATTTGGAATCTAATCACATCAGTAATGAGTTCACTCTATGAATTGGAAAGAGAAAATATATTGGAAAGAACTGAGATGGGTAGAAAGATGTATGTAATGAATGGTGGTAAGTTGGGAAGAAAGATAGGAACTAAAGAAAACCGAAGTGATTTCCTAAAGAAAGAGAAAACACAAAAGATCATTTCATTATTAGAAAAAGGGAAATCAGTTAGAGATATAAGTGGAAGGTTAGGGGTGTCAACTAAAACTGTAGTCAAGGTTAGAAAGTATGTTCGTACTAATGATGTGTTAGTGTAACTATTTATAGGGTTAAAAATTATACATTACATAAGTTCCTTAATTTTATTTAATTTAGTGTAATGAACAAACATAAATTTAACCCCCTATGAGTAAGGAAAACATTGGTATCCTATTGAGGGTGTCTTCAGACATACAACAGAACGAAGGTGGTGGTTTAGAGGTTCAAAAAAAGATGGGATTGGAGATGAGTAAGAAGTTGGGGTATAAACCCATCATCTTCAATGAAGGTTCTCAAAGTTCATTCAAAGTTGAAATCAATGAAAGAGTAAAGTTGGTGGAACTCTTGGATGAAGTCGGGAGAGGGACAATAAAGAATATTTGGGTGTTCAATACCGATAGATTAGGTAGGAACACCCAAAGTTGGATGAGTATCTATAAGGTTCTGATTGAATACGGGGTTAAGGTATTTGTAGGGACTTCTCCCAAACCGTTTGATCTAGATAATCCATTGGATAATCTAAATATGAATATGTTGTCCCTTATTTCCCAATACGATAACCAACTCCGAAGAATGAGAAGTGTTATGGGAAAAAGAAATTCCCTTAAAAGTGGAAACACATTTGTAGGTGGTACCAAACCTTTCGGATATGATGTAAAGAATAAAAGACTGATTCCTAATGATGGTGAGAAGAAAGTTGTAAATCACATATTCAAAATGTACAAGGAAGGTAAATCCACAATAGAAATTAAACTCTATTTGGATACCAAAACCGAATACTCTCCAAAAAGAAGTAAGGATGGGTGGAATTTAGGTACGATTCAGAAGATGTTAGGAAACTCTCTTTACAAAGGAATTCAAAAGTGGGAATGGAAAGAAATGGTTGGGGGGAAATCTAAGGTTGTAGAAACCATCAATGTTAAAACTCCTCAAATAGTTCCAACAAAACTTTGGAACGAAGTCCAATTGAAACTTTTGGAAAATCAGAAACATAAAGTATCTGAAAAAAATAATGACTCCATCTTAGATGGTTTAATCTATTGTAAAAGTTGTGGAGTTAAATTATCTATCAGAAGTGGAGAAGGAAGAAACAACTTATATAGTTGTAGGAGTGTAGAGTATAAATGGAAAAATCCATCTAAATGGGGAGATAAACATAAGAATTGTTCTTTGAAAAGGAGTATGAGAGTTGAGGAAACAGACACTAAAATACTTAACCATATTATTTCAGTGATAAAAGAATCAAAAAGTGTTAGAGAGAACTACAAGATTAAACACCTCAACCCAAAATTTGATAAAGTTGGTAATGTAAAAAAGGAAACACATAGAAGAATAAAATACATAAATGATAAAAAGAGAATTCTCAAACAGTATGAGGAAAATATAATTGATATAGAAGTTCAAATTCTAACCAATCATATTGATAAGGGTAAAGGAAAAAGGATGATCGAGAAAATATCTAATATGAGGGATGAATTAAATAATGATATAAATCATTTAGAAGAAGAGTTGTTCCTATACACTAACACATCTAAATGGATTGATTGGTTAAACAAAATGTATTTAGAGATAGATAGTGTTTTAGATTATCCATTAGAAAAGAAGAAAGAGTTCCTCAAAGATTATCTCAAAGTGATAGACGTAGAGTATCTAACCAATGAGAAATCTCATAGGTTGAACTTTGTATTTAAGTATCCAATCATAGATGATAAACTCACCAAATTAGGTAAGGATAAAAAAGGTATGACAACCTATCAAATAGAAGATGGGATGAAAAGTTCAACCTATAAACTAAAACTAAAACCTACCCATAAATCAAAGGTAAGTACAGAAGAAAGAGAGGAACTGAACCAACTCATATCCAATTTGAGGATAGAGAAATCCTTATCTTTGAATCAAATTTGTAAAGAGATAAATGATAGAGGGTTTAGAACCCCAACTAACAAAGAGTGGAACAAGTCATTACTGTCTTTACATATTAAAAAGATGAATGTAGATGTGGGAAAGTAGATAGGGGTTATCAAATTTACTCCACAAGAAAACCTCATCACGGTGGAGTAGTAAGCTATTTCCTTACCCGCTTTTCAAAAGAATACGTCAACATCAATAGATTGTTTTCGCTAAAGAGCCCCATACTTAGGGCACTTTGATTCCAAGTGCCGTTTGATTTTCCAAAGGAGGTGGTGATCGACATTGGAGCGGTCAGCGCGATGTTAAGGTGATCGTTAACTTGGTAAAAAGCGCCAATCTGATAGCGCAGGCTTGGTGCAATGTTCGAATAATTTATACTCGAAGAATAGAAAGTACCTATCTCAGGGCCGTGCAAGAAATACAGCCGATCGGTGATGGGTTTACGCCATTCTTGGCCGGCAAAAAATCCGGTGCTTAAACTGAAGTAATTATTGTCTTGATAGCGAGCGTAATTCATGTAGGTACGTTCTGCACGAATGGTATGTACACGTGCAATGGATTTCCCCCATTTATAGATGGGACGCGCATCTAATACGGGTCCGTACATAATTCCCATCGAGGCTGAGGTGACAAGACCTACTTCGCGATATTGCGCTTGAACGTTGCTAAAGAATCCAAAGAAAAGGAGGCACAGGCTCCACAGTTTGACGGCTTTCATAATAGGGGTTTATTTTCCTCTTAAAGGTAAATCAATAATGTGTACCTTCTCCTTTCAAAATTCTAAAATAACCCAATCGCACCCCGGTATGAGTGTGTATTTCATGCTCATTTTGTGTGCGAAGACTGAAATAATAATCGAAAGACAATAACGGGGATTGATGAAAAACACAGGAATTAAGCTATTAATTACAGCCGTACTAATGAGTTGTGTTGTAGGCGTGCAAGCACAAGAGCAGGCCTCGCCATTGGAACAAGTCATGGATGGGCTCAGCGTTCGAAATATCGGCCCTGCTGGGATGAGTGGACGTGTGACCTGCATAACGGTGCATCCTCAAATTCCCACGACGATCTATGCAGGGTCGGCCAGCGGTGGATTGTGGGTAAGTGCGAATAACGGGCAGAGCTGGTCGCCGCTCTTTCAAAACGAGAAAGTAGCTTCGATCGGAGCTATCGCTATTGATCCGACCCATCCGGACATCATTTATGTGGGAACAGGTGAGGGGAATCCTCGAAACTCACAAACCAGTGGTTACGGTTTGTACAAAAGCTACGACGGCGGTCAGAGTTGGGAGTGTTTGGGCTTGGAAGAGACCCGCACCATTCACCGAATTTTAATCAATCCTTCGAACACCGATGAGATCTACGTGGGTGCCACTGGGTCGGCTTGGGGAGATAGCCCAAGAGGGGTGTATAAGACTACGGACGGCGGAAAAAATTGGACCCAGAGCCTATATATCGACGGAAAAACGGGGGCGGGAGACCTCGTGATGGACCCGAATAACCCGAAAAAGTTGATTGCCAATATGTGGGAGTACCGCAGAGCGCCTTGGTTCTTTACCAGCGGTGGTCCTTCGGGCGGCTTGTTCATTACCTACGATGGTGGCGAACATTGGAAGAAGCTGGGCGAAGAGGACGGATTGCCGAAAGGGAATCTGGGCCGTATTGGATTAGGTATTGCACCGTCCAATTCTAATATCGTCTATGCCCTAGTCGAAACAGAAAAGAAAAACGGGGTGTATAAGAGCACGAACGGCGGAAAGAATTGGTTCAAGGTCACAGAAAGTGAGCAGGCAGGAAACCGTCCTTTTTACTATGCGGATTTAAGAGTGGACCCTCAAAATCCAGACCGCGTATACAGCTTGTGGACCTACGTGACGCGTAGTGATGATGGAGGAAAAAATTGGAAAACCATTACCCCTTATAATCGCATTCACCCTGACCACCACGCGATGTGGATCAACCCGGCGAATCCGGCGCACATCATTGAGGGGAACGACGGCGGTATGAACATTTCCTATGATTATGGAGAGACTTGGCATTTTGTGGAGAACCTTCCTTTGGCTCAATTCTACCATATCAACGTCGACGATCAGCTGCCGTACAATGTATATGGCGGGATGCAAGACAACGGTTCATGGAAAGGGCCGGCATACAGCTTGACGGTGGACGGCATTCGCAACGAGGAGTGGAGTGAACTATTCTTTGGCGACGGTTTTGATGTCGTGCCCGTGCCTGGTCGAACAGATGCGGTTTATGCGCAGAGTCAAGAGGGCAATGTAGGTTTAGTGAATGCAGAGACGGGATATTCTGAGCTTATCAAACCGGCTCATCCGGAAGGGGAAAAATTACGCTGGCACTGGAATGCACCTATTGCTCTAGATCCTCACGCGCCGGAGACGAGCTTGTACTTCGGTTCCCAATTCTTGCACAAGAGCACGGACAATGGGAAGAATTGGATCATTATTAGCCCTGACCTGACCTCGAACAATCCAGAGAAACAAAAGCAACTCGAGAGCGGGGGGCTGACCTACGATGTTACGGGTGCGGAAAACCACACGTGTTTGCTTGCTATTGCGCCGAGTGCCCTGGATCAAAATGTGATTTGGACGGGATCTGACGACGGAAAGTTGCACGTGACCATGGACGGCGGAGCGAATTGGGTAGACTTGAGCAAGAAGTTGAAAGGCTTGCCTGAGGGGTCTTGGATACCTCAAATTCGTGCCTCTGATTACGACAAAGGGACTGCTTGGGTGGTAGCGAACGACTACCGCAGAAATAATTGGAGCGCGTACCTGTTTAAGATTGAAGAATTTGGCAAGAAGGTCACCCGTGTGGTGGACGACAGCGATATTTTCGGACCTATTCTCAGTGTGTGGCAAGATCCAGTGGAGCCAAACCTACTTTTTGTCGGCGGCGAATATGGATTGTACGTCAGTGTGGACGGAGGCGCTTCATACACCAAATGGACCGATGCAGTACCGACGGCCCAAGTGATGGACCTTGCCTTCCAGGCCCGCGAAAAGGATTTGGTCCTAGGGACCTTTGGGCGCGGTGCTTGGGTGATCGATGATATCGAGCCGTTGAGAGTTTTAGCAGCGGGCAATGGCCTCAGCACGCCAACGTTCTTCGAGCCGCCAACGGCGTATCAATGGGAACGTCGTCAGAGCCCTGGAGTACGCTTTGCCGGTATGTCAACTTTCCGGGGTGAAAATCGCCGTTTCGGAGCGCGTATGACGGCCTACCTACCTGAGGTTGCCGAGGATAATAAGAAGAAATTACGTGTGGACTATCAAAACGAAGGTGGCGATACTATTTATACCCAATACATCAGCGTGAAGGAAGCTGGATTACAGAACTGGCGTTGGGCGATGTGGGAAAAAGGTACCGAATACCCAGAGTTCAAGGTCCGCAAAGAAGAGAAAGAGCAAAGCGATCGCCGTGGCGCTCCTGTATTGCCGGGAACCTACACCGTAACAATGAATTGGGACGGTCAAACCGCTTCACAACAACTGAAGGTTGAATACGATTACCGCATGGCCACTTGGGTCACAGATGAAGATTTGGCAGCGCGTCGCGAAGCCTTCAAAGCAATCGAAGGCATAGAAGCAGATTTAGACCTCGCGGTACAATCGTTGGCACAAGCCAATGAAAACATCGAGCGCCTTCAAGCCCTCTTACAGCGCGAGCCCTATGCTTCTGATTCGGCCTTAGTGGACACTGTGAAAGCGACAGCCAAAGCGTTGGAGGCTGCACGTCATCATGTGTTCGGTAAAAAAGAAACCAAAGGCTATTTCGAACAGCCGGAGGTATGGTCGAGCCAATGGGGCAGCTCTTTGTGGCAGCTCTTGAGTTCGTCACGCGCTTGGGGCAGTAATGAGCAAGCGTTGTTTGACCAATTATCCAAGCGTACCGACGAAGCCGCACAAACGGTCGTGACCTTCCTCACAGAGGATTACAACGGCCTGCTGGAATACCTCGAAGAACATCCGGTGGACATCATGGTTCCTACCCACATAGAGGAAGAAATTCGCAAATAGCACCCACGAAAAAGGCGCCCCACGGGGCGCCTTTTTTATGCTCAAATTTTCGGCTCCGCCGGGGCTTCGCCGAGAAGGTTCTCGGTTTATTGAATGATCAATTGTTTGCGAACGCCTTCGGTTTGGAAGATGTAATAGCCTGGGCTCGCATTGACCTGGAGACTGGCATCCAATGCCAACGTGCCTTGTTGGATCTCACGGCCGTCGATGCTAAAGATGCGGTAGGCTGTGCCTGCAGGCAAACCTTCTATTTGGAAAAGGCCATTGCTTGGATTTGGGAAGATGTTAATGTTGTTGGCGCTCAACTCTTCCTGATCCAGTGTAACGTCTAGGTTGAAGGCATCTAAGAAGGCGTTGTTACCCCCGCCTGAAATGAATTCAACTTTGATCATTATGGGCTGATTGCCTATATAATCATCTAAACCAACAGTTACCTTACGCCAATTGCTGCTCGAGGTCGGATTCCAAGGATTAGGTTTGTTTGTTGCCGCATAAAGCAGTGGCCCAAGCAGCGTACGTACACTTTCCCAAGTCTCGCCACAATCCTGACTTACGCTAACGTTGAGCTTATCCATGGCAAAACCAGGCTTACTGGCAACTGCATAGCGGAAACTGAAATTCATCGCGGCCGCTCTATTTACATTGATAAAATTAGTGACCAGAGCATCGGTATTATCTGGCTCGTTGTTGTAGTTATCGAGCTTGACAGAGAAATCGCCTTCAAAACTATTAAAGCTATTGCGCTCCCATTTAATATTATCGCCTTCAGAATTTTCTACATGCCAAGTGCCGTTTGGAATAGTATTAAACTCAAAACCAGAATTGAAGTTGTTTGCCCAAATGGTACTGTTTGGCATATGAACACTCATATAACCATCAATGTAGGATTGTGTCGTCCCAACCGCGTTGGTTACGGTTAACCCTACATCGTAATTTTTGAAGGTCTTGCCAGATGCATTGCTGTAAGTGACTGTAGGATTCTGCGCGGTAGAAGTTGATGGCGTTCCTCCTGGGAAATACCACGACCAATTGGTTGCATTTCCAGAGGTGCTCATATCAGTGAATTGGACAGTAGTTCCATTACAAATTACCGTTTGATTCGCCTTAAAATTTGCTTGAGGTGCACACGGCAGTGCCATTCCCGGCTCTATCCCTGTAGTCTGCGCATTCGTAGCACTAATCAAATAGCCTCTTCTCGCGACATTCGCGAGATTTGAACGCATGATGGCGCGCTGATCGTCTGTGAAAAGATTCATACAGTTATCGTCTGCGTAGTCCATGTAGTTCTCGATCATATCGGGTTTGTTTGGACTATCGTTAGAACACGTATTTGCATTCGTATTACAACCATAACTTGCTTCTAACACAGGTGGAGTATCTGCACAATTATCCCCAGCAAAACAACCGCCTTTAAAAGGATGGTCCAGTCCTAGGTAATGTCCTGCTTCATGGGTAAGGGTTCTGCCCATGCTTGTACCTGTGCCAATTCTTCCCATACGGTCGTGACGAATAACAATCCCATCGTAGGTCGTGCTTTGACCAGGATTGGGCTTGTAGGCATATCCTAATACTGTTCCTGTTGAGCTGCTGCCAGAAAGCGAAATACTGTTCACCACCCAAATATTGAGGTATTTGGTATTGGGCCAGCTGATCAGTCCCTTCACATTATTATTGGCGCCAACGCTCAATGCACTTTGGGTTCTAGTAATGGCTGTGCTGCAATTCCCTTGAGGGTCCAATTTTGCCAATTGAAATTCAATCTCACAATCCGCCGCTACCCCTTGAAAAATGGAGCGCGTATTTGAAGTATCTGCATTTAAACGCCGGTAATCTTCGTTCAGGCCTATAATGGCATCACGAACTTGCTTGTCAGAAATATTGTCGCTTTGCGTGTCGTAGATAATGTGCACCACCACAGGTATAGTATGAACGACTGCTTCAGTATTGTGGGGGGCATCAAAATTCACCGTCGAGATAAATTCAGCTTCGTCCGCACTTAAGTTGGGGTACAGTCGTTTAACTTCTTCTTCAAGCACGTCATGGCCACATTTTTGCCCAAACAACGGTGCGGAAAGAAGGATAAATACTGCTAGAATAGGGGATAGTATGTATTTTTGCATGGTGTGCAATTTCGTGTTAATTGTCCATCTATCCAACTCAAAAAGCAAGCACTAATCCAGATGTCAACAATTTGTGCATAGATTTTTGGTTCTTAGCTAAATAAAGATGTATTTTCGCAGCCCTTTTTGGGGGTTGTACACGCAACACTTTAAACATATAAAACGCATTAGCGGTGAATACATTAAGTTACAAGACAGTTTCAGCCAACGCGGCGTCAGTTGAAAAGAACTGGGTAGTAGTTGACGCAGAAGGTCAAACACTAGGACGTTTGGCATCTAAGGTAGCCTTGCTTATCAGAGGCAAGCGCAAGCCTAATTACACACCTCACGTTGACTGTGGCGACAACGTTATTATAGTTAACGCTGAGAAGGTTGTTTTGAGCGGAAACAAAATGACGGACAAAACGTACGTATGGCACACAGGTTACCCTGGTGGTCAGCGCACTACGAACCCTGAGCAGATCATGGCGAAATTCCCTGAGCGCATTGTCGAAAAGGCAGTTAAGGGCATGCTACCGAAGAATCGCCTAGGTGCAGAGTTGTTCCGCAACTTGCACGTATATGCTGGTCCTGAGCACAAGAACGAAGCTCAGAAACCAACGGTGATCAACATTAATGAAATCAAATAAGTAATAATAAATGGCAAAGTTTCACGCAATTGGAAGACGTAAAACTTCTGTAGCTCGTGTTTACATGGACGAAGGTACTGGTACCATCACTGTAAACAGCAAGGACTATAAGGACTACTTCAACACTGCGCCGTTGCACTACAAATTGGAGCAGCCTTTCAGTTTGACAGAAACTACTGGCAAATACGACGTTAAAGTCAATGTATTTGGTGGTGGTATCACTGGTCAAGCAGAGGCAATTCGTTTGGGTGTATCTCGTATTCTTTCTGAGATTGATAACGAGAACCGCACATCGTTGAAGCCTGCCGGACTACTTACTCGTGACCCACGTATGGTCGAGCGTAAGAAATTCGGTCAGAAGAAAGCACGTAAGAAATTCCAGTTCTCTAAACGTTAATCGAGATTTAGTATCCAAATGGACCAGACTCTTAACAAGGCTACTGGTACATTGCTTACTAGGGAAAGTAAACTCAAAAAAATGGCAGTAACAGACAACATTAAAAAACTCATGGATGCGGGTGTTCACTTTGGACACTTGACCCGTAAGTGGAATCCAAACATGGCGCCTTACATCTTTATGGAGCGCAATGGAATCCACGTGATCGACCTTCATAAAACTGAGGCGAAAATGGCAGAGGCTACAGAAGCGCTCCAAAAAATCGCAGCATCAGGTCGTAAAATCCTTTTCGTAGCGACGAAAAAACAAGCAAAAGAAATCGTAGCAAAATATGCCGGCGAAGCAAACATGCCTTACGTAACTGAGCGTTGGCCAGGAGGTATGTTGACCAACTTCGTAACGATCCGTAAAGCCATCAAAAAGATGCAAAGCATCGACAAGATGAAAGAAAACGGTACGTTCGAAACACTTTCAAAACGTGAACGTCTACAGGTAGACCGTCAACGTGCGAAGCTTGAGAAGGATTTTGGTTCAGTAGCAGATATGAATCGTTTGCCAGCTGCCTTGTTTATCGTTGATATCAAGCGTGAGAACATTGCTGTAGACGAAGCAATCAAGTTGGGCATTCCAACTTTCGGTATTGTAGATACAAATTCAGACCCTCGCCGTGTAGATTACGCGATTCCTGCAAACGATGATGCTTCAAGAAGTATCGCTGCTGTTATGGAGTTCGTAACTGAAGGTGTAAAAGGTGGTCTCTCTCAGCGCAAGAGCGATAAGGCGACTGCTGAGCAAGCAAAAATTGACAAGAAAGCGGCTAAGGCTTAATCCTTAACGGTTTGTTGAAACAATAAAGACTTTTTGAGAGAGCCGTAGGGAAACCTTTGCGGCTCTCTTTTTAATTAAAATTCAAATTAATACTCTATATCATGGCAAAGATTACCGCTGCTGAAGTAAATCAACTCAGAAAGCAAACTGGAGCTGGTATGATGGACTGTAAGAAAGCTTTAGTTGAAGCAGAAGGCGACTTCGAAGCTGCAGTTGACATCCTAAGAAAGAAAGGTCAAAAAGTAGCTGCAAAGCGTGCTGATCGTGACGCAACTGAAGGTGCTGTTATTGCAAAGACAAACGGTGCTGATAAAGGTGTTGTCATCAAATTATCTTGTGAGACAGATTTTGTTGCGAAAAACGAAAATTTCGTTGCCTTAGCAAATAAAATTGCAGACATCGCATTAACTACTGGTGCATCGACTTCTGAAGAGCTTGGTGCTGTTGAATTCGAAGGTGGTTTAACTGTTGCGGCCAAACTGCAAGAGCAAACGGGTGTAATTGGTGAAAAAATTGAAGTTGCTGAAATGGCTGTTGTAAACGCTCCTTACGTTGCGTCTTACATCCACATGGGCAACAAGATTGGTACTTTGGTAGGTTTGACGGCTGAAGCTGCAGAGGCGGGTCGCGACATAGCGATGCAAGCTGCTGCAATGAACCCTGTTGCATTGAACCGTGATGCGGTACCACAAGAAGTTATCGATCGTGAATTAGAGGTTGGTAAAGATTTGGCGCGTCAAGAAGGCAAGCCAGAGGAAATGCTTGAAAAAATAGCCGCTGGCCGATTGAATAAATTCTTCAAAGAAAACACTTTGGTGGACCAAGACTTTATCAAAGACAGTAAGTTGAGTGTATCTAAATACTTAACTAGCGTTCAAGCTGGTTTGGCAGTGGTAGATTTCAAGCGTGTAAGCTTGTAAAAACTGTACTCAGTATATATAGAAAACCGCGATGGCTTGCCATCGCGGTTTTTTTTGTTCCAAAGTAAAAAGTTGGTAACGGTTTAAAAACTAGAATTATCTCGTTCGATTGCCTTCGATTGTTGCGGTATATTTGTGTTCAAACCTACTGAGATGAAATACAATCGTGTACTCCTGAAACTAAGCGGAGAAGCCCTAATGGGCGATAAGGAATTTGGTATAGATCCAAAAAGGATTGCCGAATATGCTGAAGAGATTAAAGCAGTTGCTGAATTAGGAGTGCAAGTAGGCGTGGTCATTGGCGGTGGAAACATCTTCCGGGGGATCAGCGGTGCATCACAAGGCATGGACCGGGTTCAAGCAGATCATATGGGTATGCTAGCAACGGTAATTAATGGCCTAGCCCTTCAAGGTGCGCTTGAAAGTGCAGGTGTAAAAACACGACTACAGAGTGCTGTTGAGATGGATAAAGTGGCGGAACCATTTATTCGTCGCCGTGCTATTCGTCATCTAGAAAAAGGCCGCGTCGTCATTTTTTCTGGGGGCACAGGAAACCCATACTTTACCACAGATACTGGTGCAACACTCCGCGCAGTGGAAATTCAAGCCGATGTTATTCTAAAAGGAACGCGCGTTGACGGAATCTATAGCGCCGATCCTGAAAAAGATCCAACCGCAACGAAATTTGAAACGCTAAGCTTCAAAGAAGTATATGATAAGGGATTAAATGTCATGGATATGACAGCATTTACCCTTAGTAAAGAAAACGAACTACCCATTATTGTGTTTGATATGAACACCGAAGGAAACCTGATGAAAGTGATCGAAGGCGCACCAGGCGTGGGTACAATAGTTAAGAATTAAGAAATTCAAATCAATAAGATGCAAGACGAAATAGATTTTGTTTTTGATGCGACGAAGGAAGATATGGATCGTGCCATTAGCCATCTCGAAAAGGCGATGGTGAAAATCCGCGCAGGTCGTGCGAACCCTTCTATGCTTGAAGGAGTCATGGTAGAATACTATGGAGCTGCCACCCCCTTATCGCAAGTAAGTAATGTGAATACACCTGACGCCCGCACCATCAGCATCCAGCCATGGGAAAAGCAGTTGATCACTGAGATTGAAAAGGCGATCATGAATGCAGGTTTAGGGTTTAACCCAATGAATAATGGAGATAGCGTTATTATTAGCGTACCACCATTGACTGAAGAGCGTCGTCGTGACCTTGCAAAGTTGGCAAAAAGCGAAAGTGAGAATGCTAAGGTTGGTGTTCGTGCAGCGCGCAAGACAGCGATGGATGAGCTCAAAAAATTAGGCAACGACGGCCTAAGTGAGGATTTACGAAAAGATCTCGAGTCGGACATTCAAAAAATGACAGACGATTACATCACGAAGTGCGATGCGCTTTATGCTAAGAAAGAAAAGGATATCATGACTGTATAAAAGGATACCCGCTAGAGCGGGTTTTCTTTTGAGAAAATGAATGTTTGAACATCGACCCTCTTTTTACGTTAAGAATTAATGAATCTTGAAAAAGAAATTAAGCAAAAGGCTTTTCGCAGCGAACAGTCTAAGCTCATTGTAAACCTCATTTATACCTACAATCAACTGAAAAGTAGGATTGCCACGGTACTTAAGAAAGAGGGCGTAACGATGCAGCAGTACAACGTTTTACGTATCGTCAATGGCGCTGCAAAAGAGGGTATTACGACCTCTGAGATTCGTGAACGCATGCTTGACAAGATGAGCGACGCGTCACGTATGGTGGACCGATTAGAATCGATGGAACTCCTTTTTAAACAGCGCGACCGCGATGATCGCCGTGTGCTACACATTTACCTTACGGACAAAGGTCAATCTTTAGTTAAGCGTTTGATGGAGCAAGAAACCATAGATCAGCTTGCTAGTGGCGTAAAAGAAGAAAGCGCCCAGCAGCTTAATGAGCTATTGGACGCTTTTAGAGCTTCGTTGTAAAGTTTATTTCAAATAATTGATCAACGCCATGGTAGAACTGTCGTGCTCGTGATGCACGCCGCTGCCCATGAGTTCTCCAAGCACCGCTTTAGCCAATACCTTTCCTAGCTCCACGCCCCACTGGTCGTAGCTGAACACATTCCAGATGTAACCTTGGATAAATATCTTGTGTTCGTAGGCGGCCACTAATTGTCCCAAATGGTAGGGATTCAGTTCGTCCGCAACAATGCTGTTGGTTGGGCGGTTTCCTTCGAATACACGGAAGGGCGCAATTTCTTCGACCATCTTATCCGAAATTCCCGACTGACGCATTTCAATTTCCACCTCTGTTCTGGTTTTACCCGTCATTAAAGCTTCAGTTTGTGCAATGAAATTTGCGAGAAGGATAGGGTGGTGATCTTTTAAGCTGTGTTGCGGTTTCTTGGATGCAATGAAATCTGCAGGAATCAGGTCGGTGCCTTGATGGATCAATTGATAAAAGGCGTGTTGGCCGTTCGTACCAGGTTCGCCCCAAATAATTGGCCCTGTTGCATAGTTCACTTTCTTGCCATTGCGGTCGACATACTTCCCGTTACTCTCCATATCGCCTTGCTGAAAATAGGCTGCAAATCGGTCCATATATTGATCATAAGGAAGAATGGCATGACTCGCTGCGCCGTGGAAATTTCGGTACCAAATTCCTAACATCGCCATTTGTGCTGGAATGTTTTTATCCCAATCCTCAGTGGCTACATGTTTATCCATGGCGTGTGCGCCACTTAAAAACTCTTGGAAACCTTGGAAACCTATGGCCAAAATGACCGGTAGACCAATAGCAGACCATACGCTGTAGCGTCCGCCAACCCAGTCCCAAAAACCAAACATATTTTTGGTGTCTATTCCAAATCCAGCTACGCCTTCAGCATTGGTGCTGACCGCAACAAAATGTTTTGCCACAGAAGATTCAGCACCGCCATTGTTCAAAAACCACTGCTTTGCGCTGTTCGCGTTTTTCATGGTTTCTTGTGTGGTGAAGGTTTTGGAAGCGATGATAAATAGCGTGGTCTCGGGATGTACCTTGCGCAATACCTCGTGTAAATCGGCGCCGTCTACATTGGCCACAAAGTGGAAATTCATCTCGTCAGTAACGAATGGACGTAGCGCATTAATCACCATGCGAGGACCTAGATCGGAGCCGCCTATACCAATGTTGACCACATCTGTAATGCGCTTCCCAGTATGACCCTTCCAAGCGCCAGAACGAATTTCATTTGAAAAAGCGGCCAGTTTTGCCCAAGAATCACGAATACCAGGCATTACGTCTTCACCGTCTACTGTAATAGGATCGCCAGACATATTTCTCAATGCCGTATGTAATACTGCACGGTTTTCTGTCGCGTTAATTTTCGCTCCGCCCTGTTGCATTTGTATGGCTTCGCGAACATTTGCCTCGTTCAGTAGTTCTTTGAATAGAGCAAAGGTTTCGGAACCGATGTGGTTTTTAGAAAAATCGAACAAAAGGCCGTCCCACTTAATGTGGTATTTGTTAAAACGGTCTGGATCTTCGAAAAAGCGCGTTTTTAAGGTGCGTTTATCGTTGTCGAAGTTTTTCTGAAGCCTTTTCCAAGCCTTTAGTTCTGTGGGATTTATGTTTTTCAACATTGTTGATTGCGTTATTTAAATGCAAATTTACCATATGTTGCGCTACTTGGCCCGTTATTTAGTAATTTCATTAACTTTATTAATGATTATTTCATGTTAAGATTTAAGAGTTCTAGTGATTTCCAAAAAGAGGTACGCAAAAGAGTACGCGCGTATTTTAAGGATGAGAATAAATCGAGCTTAGCAGACTACAGGTATTACATTAAAGCCGCTCTCAATCTGGCAATGTATCTTGTTCCGTTTGTCTTTTTCTTGACTTCGAATTGGGGATTCGGTATGACTACACTTTTGTGGGCCATAACCGGTTTAGGAATGGCAGGTGTTGGGATGAACCTCATGCACGACGCACTACACAACACTGTCACGCGCAGCGAATGGTGGAACCGCAGAATTGGGGCTTCGATTTATATGTTGGCGGGCAACTCCTACACATGGCGTGTCCAGCACAATATGAAACACCACACGCATACAAACGTCGACGGCCACGATGACGATATTGAAACCGGCAGTATGTTCCGTTTTCATCCGAGTCAGCAGTTGTTGCCCAAGCATAAATACCAACATATTTATGCGCCCTTTACGTATACGTTGATGACGTATAAGTGGTTGCTCGAAAAAGATTTCAAGCAGGTGGTGGATTACAACAAGAGCGATCTGTTTAAAGCAAAAGATCAGAGTCTAGGAATGGTTTGGACAAAACTTATCGTCGGTAAACTTTTCCATTTTTCTGTGTTTTATGCCCTACCTATGTTGTTAGGTGCGCCTTGGTATCTAGTGCTGTGGGGGAATGTAGTAATGCACGTGATTGCAGGATTCATTCTTTCAATCACCTTCCAGTTAGCACATGTTGTGGATAAGGCTGAATTCCCTACCGAGGAAGAGGTACAGAGCATCACAAACCTTGAACACCAGATGAAAACAACGGCGAATTTCGCCACGAGAAATTGGTTGGTGACTTGGTACACAGGCGGTTTAAACTTTCAGGTGGAACATCACATGTTCCCTACCATTAATCACATCCATTACCCGAAAATTGCAGAGATTGTGCGCAAGACTGCGGCAGAATTTGAGTTGCCGTACAACGAATACCGCACAACCATGAGTGCCATCAAAGGACACTTCCGTCATTTGCGTAATATGGGAATGCAGCCGGCTTAATAGCCCGCGGCAGCGAAAACGACAAACGAAAAAAGGCGGCCCATCGGGCCGCCTTTTTTATTTGGGATGAATATGAGGATTAAACTTTCTTAGCTTTGTTACATCCAATTAAGTGAATTAAAAGGTAAGTCGAACATGGATTTAAAACGAAGTTTGTTTTGGGTATTGCTAATCGTTACCAATAATGGTTATGCGCAGACAAGCACGTTTAATGACGTGGCTCCTATTTTATACAAAAATTGTACAAACTGTCACCGCCCAGGAGGAGGAGCGCCTTTTTCAATGTTGTCCTTTAATGCAATTTCTCCCTGGACAACAAGCATGGTACATGCATTGCAGCATGGAGAAATGCCGCCTTGGGGCGCGGATACTTCATACATGCACTTTGTTAATGAACGACCTATTACCCAATCGGATAAATCTGCATTATTGAATTGGATTTATGATGGCGCATTAGAAGGTAATCCGGCCTTACTTCCTCCGGCACCTACATATCCTATGTATCAGCTTAAAGGTGTCCCGGACACAGTGATTCAAATGACTTTATTTAAGAGTAATGCTGCTTACGATGATGCTTATAACACATTGGTAGTTCCTTTGAATTTGGGTCAAATAAGATATATAAGAGCTTTAGAAATAGTTCCTTCTGATCCATCTTTGATACACCATTCTGTGGTCACCGCGGATACACTTGGTCACATTACAGTGGACACAAGTGGATCAGCATTGAGTATCTCAGGCGATATAGGCATTGGAACATGGGCGCCAGGATCGATGCCGATAGTTTATCCGAATGACCCTGAATTGAAAATAGGAATCGAGCTACCAGCCAACGGTGAAATAGCTATGAACATTCATACCCCCAAGGGAACTTCTGGACAGTGGATAGATATTAAAATAAGGCTTTACTTATACCCGGAAAACGAGGTGGGAATTCGTCCCGTATACGATTTTGTGCCATTACAGTATTGGTCAAATAATTTTCGAATTCAGGCGGGCCAGATAAAAACCTTTTCAGTTGAAGAGGACGCACCTCAGCAGCCCATATCTATTTTCTCTGCATTCCCTCATTCGCACCAGATCTGCACGGAAATCCTGAATTACGCCTATCAACCTCAAACAAATGATACTATCCCCCTAATAAAAATAGACCGTTGGGATTTTGAGCATCAAGAGTACTATTACTTTAAAAATCTAGTGAAAATCCCACCGAGCTATAAGTTTCATGCGGATCACACCTACGATAATACATCTTTGAATCACCACAACCCCTTTAGTCCACCACAGCTCATTACAGTAGGATTCGCAACGGATGATGAGATGTTGTTTGATGGATTTCAATACATTGATTACCAGATAGGTGATGAGCTTATTAATATCGATAGTATTCTAAAAAGTGACCCATTGATTAACTATTTATCGGTGGAGGAAAGAAGTCCCCAGTATGTTACTACGTCGTTGGTGATGCCAAACCCAGTAGAGCATAAAGCAACAATCAACTTTTATCCGCCATTAGTAAATCAAGAATCACACGTTCTACGGTTGTTTAATTCACGCGGCGAGCAGATACAAATAGATTACCACCATTTAAATGGTGCTATCGAGATCAGCAGGTCTAATATATCCTCGGGAGTATACTTCTACGAAGTAGTAACGGTTAAAGATGTACGTATAGTTTCTGGTCGAATCGTTTTTTCGTAGTACTCGATAAAACGTTCTTAACCATTCACTGCAACCACATCATCAACGAGGGTTGGCAACATCTTTTGCAAAATACTTAGGATACCGTTTTTCAAGGTCATAGTTGATGAAGGACATCCTGAACAGGCGCCTTGCAGCTGTA
>Ga0257120_1000211_pt1 | contig 47427 bp, 41 predicted proteins | sample SI106_10metaG_FD_190153 | JGI IMG/M metagenome (GOLD analysis project Ga0257120, IMG submission 190153) | Marine microbial communities from Saanich Inlet, British Columbia, Canada - SI106_10 | ecosystem: Environmental > Aquatic > Marine > Inlet | place: Canada: British Columbia | collected...
TGTTATATCTTTTTTGTTAGTGAAAGAGATTACTGTATTAGAACCGAGTAATGATTTTCTGATGACAAATCTTTTAGTAGTTAGTTTATTATTATTCATAGTTTTTATTTTTATTTGTTATTAATTTAGTTTAGTTATTATTATTATCTTTAGTTAGTCGTAATTAGTTTGTAAGAGTGTAACTTTATTTGTATGTTTATTTTAGTAGTAAAGTCTTACACTTGTTCTCTCAGTAACTTACATCTGATATTATCCAAGATATTATGTTAATGATAGTGAAAGTAGTTAGTATATATATTAAAGAAGTTATCATGTTTGTTTTATTTATTTAGTTAATTATTTATTTATCTTATACTATTATTATCTAACATGCATCGTACTTAGTTTGTAGGAATATCTCAATAAAATATATAAAATAAAAGGAAAAGGTAAAACATAACTCGTTGATTATCAAAACAATAGGGGGCTGGTGATCATGGAATCCATTTTGTAACTGGTTGATTATCAGTCAGATAGGGGTATAGTACCTTACTTCTACTTAACTAATATGGTTATGAAAAACAGTGACATTAGGCCGTTAGACCTAGCCTAGTAACAGGCTATTGTCACACTTTTGCTATTTCAATAATCATCTTTATTATTTTAAGTATGTTCAATATTATTTCTGTTATTTTCTTTATTGTATCTTTCTTATTCATATATATTATATAGATTTATTTAGTTTTGTTTCACTAAACAATAAGTAAAAATGAATAATTCTATGTAATATACTAACTTAAGACAAAAGAATTAATTATGGCTAAGAAATTAAAACAAAAAAGCAGCGCTAAGAAAGGTAGCAGTTCTGAAACTACTCCAGAGCAAAACTTTGCTAAAGCTTTTTACCAAGGAGATATAAACACTCAGCAGATGAATGAAATAATGAGTGGAGAAACTAATAGAGCAACTGGTAAGTCAGGTACGAATTACATACAAGTACCAGGAAGAGGAAATTCAAACCCTTACTCAAGCTTACAAAATAGAGGATTAATATCACCATTGAGAGAAGATGGAGAACCAGAAGCAAAAGACAGTGCACCAGTTGAAGATGTTTCTACTACAGAAATAAGTGGTAAGAAATTATCAGTGGATGCACCAACCAGTACTGAAAGTGATTTAGTAGCAGTTAGAAAAGCAGGTAGAGTTGTAGGTTACATGAGAGGTAGTAATAAAAGTACTTTTAAACCTAACTAGTAATGGCATACAATCAATCAGGGTTAAAAAACATCGGAGATATAAGAGGTAAGATACTTAAAGGTAAGACTAATACTGACATGTCCACTCAAGAAATGAAGGATGTAGTTAGCGAAAGGCTTAGACAAGACATGACAGGTCCTCAGAGTATTAGACAAGTAAGAAACAATAGAGTTCAAGATGTTACTATAACACCTGGTAGTCCTGGTAAATCTGGCTACATACCTGAAGGAAAAGGTACTAGCATGAAAGATATTAAAAGAACTTCAGGCTACAAAAGCCAAAAAGCTATTGAGTTCAAGCAAAGAGAAAAAGCAGACAGATCTAATAAGATGAAAGAGTCTGTTAGTAAGGTAGGTAAAGGACTAAAATATGGTGCAGTTGAGTTAGGTAATATTGCTTTAGATAAAATGCCTTTTTCTGGCATGACAACAGGTAAAAGAAGGTACTTTGTTGGTCCAGAATCTGGAAGTCAAGACAGAGTGTTTGGAAGCGATGAGAAAGGACACCATAGAAGATATTTGGCAGGTGGAGCTAAAACAACTCACTACCCAAGGATGACTAATAAAGAGTGGAAAAAGACTAAAAAAGCTAATTATACAGTAGGTGAAAGAGCTAGGAACTCAATAGATCAAACAGGCATGAAGTCACTAGGCGCTGCATTTATAGGACTTGCTGGAGTAACACTTGATAACAGTGGATTTGGTGGAAAAAAAGGTAAAAAACCTGGACAATGGCAAAAGAACATTATAAATAAGGTTAAAAGTATTTTTTAATGCCTTATTTATCACCAAAAGCTAAAAGAGATAAAGCTGCAAGAGATTTAAAAGCTGCTAAAACTCCAGCTAGACGTAAGAAAAAAGCAGAGAATCAGCGTAAGAGAAGAGCAGCAGCAAAGAAACATGGTAAGTCTTGGTTAAAAGGTAAAGACTATGACCATGAAGATAAGAAATTTGAGTCCGTTAAGCGAAACAGAGGCAACGACGGCAATGGAACTAAAAAAGAAGGTAAGAAAACTAAACGTAAAAAGAAATAATGGCTATAATATACACATATCCAATAAAAACAACACTAGCAGATAGTGATTTAATACTTATATCAGACTCTGCAGATGCTAACAAAACTAAAAACGCTACAGTAACATCGATAAAAGATGCTATTGACGTTGTAGATAGCTTAACTGCTACTTTACCATTGTTATCTTCTTCAGCTACAGGATCACCAGATTTATCCATAAGCGGAATATCAGGATATGGCACTGCTGGTCAAGTGATGAGGATGAACACTGGTGCTACAGCTCTTGAGTGGGCTACTGTTAGCGGTGGGTCTGGAGACGGCTTGACAATATATAACGATGGCAGTGGTATAGGTTTAAATATTACCAAGTTAGACTTTATAGGATCTGGAGTTTTAGCTACTGTAGATGTTAATGACAACGCGAGAGTAAATGTAACTATATCTGGTGGCAGTGGTGTTGATTCTGTAGTTACTACAAATGGCACATATATTGATTTAACACCTACCTCTGCTTCTACAGGAGCTGTAACTGTTACCGCTGATTTATCAGCCGCTGATGGCACTTCAGATGCTACAACTAGGTTTTTAAGTAAAAACAATACCTGGGACGTTCCTACTAATAATTTAGGTAGCAACAACCAAACTTTAACTGCTGGCAGAAGCATTGATATGGCTGGTTTTGATTTAACATTAACTAACAATTCAGCAGTTAGACTTTTTGACTTTGAGCATAACACTAATAAATTAACAGTTGGCAACTCGGTTCAAGACAAAAAAGGAACTGTTAAAATAGAAGGTCAATCAGGAGTTAATAGAGGTGGTATACTTGAAATGGGTGCTGGTGGAAGCACTAACCATGTCCAAATAAAAGGTCCTGATACTCTTGCCACAAATTACGATTTAACATTACCTAATGCTCAAGGTGCTACAGGCACTTTTCTTCAAAACGACGGAACTGGAGTATTGAGCTTTGTTCAAGGTGTTACTTATCAAGAAGGAACATGGAGTCCAGTTATGTTTGGAGCAGGATCACCTAGTGTCACAGCTACTGGTCAATATGTTAAGATCGGAAAAAATGTTACTGTTTGGTTTAGTTTAATTTGCACTGCTGGTGACACACTTGTCAATGCTAGAATATCGGGTCTTCCATTTAACGGAGTGCCATCCGGTACTTACGGCTATAATGGAGGAGCTAGTATATCTCAAAACACTAGCACTCAAAACATAACAAGATACGTTACAGGTGTAAGTGGTGGTGCTACAACTTTAGATTTAAGAATATTTACAAGTGGAACAGATTATCAATATGCTTTGGGTTACTGGCCAAGTTCGTCTAACAGCTTTACAGTCAGAGGAAGTTATACATATAAATCAGTAAATTAATATAAAAAAAATGGCAATTACAAAACAAAAAACAATAGAAGAAATACAAGTAGCTGGAGAATATAAACAGATATTTGTGTTAGAAGTTACTAAAATACTAGAAGATGGTGTTGAAATATCTAGTAACAATCATAGAACAAGCTATTTACCTAGCGAAGATGTTTCATCTTTAGATCCTCAAATAGTGGCTATAGCAAATGCAGCTTGGACACAAGATGTTAAAGACGCTTGGCAAGCTCATTTAGACTCTATACCTCAACCTGTTGAGTAAAATATTTCTACCATGTAGAAACCACTACTATCAAGTGATAGTATATAATAACCAACGTTTAACTAAAACCAAATACAATGACGTTTTTATATACCCGTACCAATACGTGGAGTAGTACACCACAACCAAATGAAGAAACCATTAAGCTATGGGAACATATCTCACAGAAGAAAAACTGGAGAATAACTCAACTACCTAATGGATTTTTACAAACCGAATACAAAGATATGAACTCAAATGAATGGGTTGATGTAACCAGAAGAGAAACAATAGCTGGAGCAGAGCAAGCAATAGATAGTTCTATTGAGCATTATGCTAAAAAGCTAGAGTTTACCAAAGGACCGAAAGTTGTAAAAACCTTCGAATAGTATTCAAATCAATCATATTTAATCAAATCAAATGCAAGAATTAAAGTTAGTTAAAAACCTGACTTTTGGCGATACAGCTAGGAGTCAGGTATTAACTGGGGTAGAAAAACTTACTAATGCAGTGGGTTCAACCCTAGGAGCAAGTGGAAAATGTGTTATACTAGAAGATAGCAATGGCGCACCACAAATAACAAAAGACGGAGTAACAGTTGCTAATAGCATAACGTTACAAGAACCGTTACAAAATATTGGAGCTACGTTAATAAAGCAAGCAGCACAGAGAACTGTGTCAGATGCGGGTGATGGTACAACCACCGCCACTATATTAGCTAAAGCTATTTTAGATGAAGCAGACAAACACTCTGAAGCAGATACCTTAAGAAACATGAAAGATGGTATTGAAAAAGGTGTTGACAATGTCGTGAAGTATCTAACAAAAAAGAGTAAGAAGGTAAGAGGAAATAAGATAGACCAAGTAGCTACTATATCGGCTAACAACGATAAGGAGCTAGGCAAGGTTATAGGAGAAGCATTCAGATTAGTGGACGAAACCGGAGTTGTTATGATGGAAACAAATGAACAACCTGAAACTGTCGTAGAATTAATAGAGGGTGTTCAATATGACCAAGCGTTAAAGAACAACCACTTTATTACCAACACAGAAAAAGGAACGGCTGAACTTGAAAATCCGTTGGTTCTAATCGTTGAATCAGTAATACCCAACGTGCGGAAGATTCAGTCAATCCTTGAATTTATTATAAAAAATGGTAAGAGTCTTCTTATCATTGCAGATGTTGACCCACAAGTAGTTTCCGCGTTAGCCATGAACAAGAAGAAGGGTAATATAAAGGTCAATATCGTAGATGCGCCTACGTATGGAATCAGCAAGAAGGATGTATTATCTGATCTTTGTGCTGTTACTGGCGCTACACTTATTAATGAAGATCTAGGAGATGATATGGATATTATACAACCTGAACATTTAGGTGCATGTATTAAGTCTGTAACAAATCACGAAGAAACAATACTACAAGTTGATTTAACTGAAAACACAGAAGTTAAAGAAACTATTGCTTTATTAGAAAAGAATATAAAAGAAACTAAAAACCCTAACATTATAGTTAGACTAGAGAAACGATTAGCTAAGTTAAAAGCTAAAGTTGCTACAGTTAAAGTTGGGGCTAACTCTGAAATAGAACTGAAAGAGAAGAGAGATAGAGTTGAAGATGCTATTTGCGCTACAAAAGCCGCGATTAAAGAAGGTATAGTGCCAGGAGGCGGTATAGCTTTATTAAACGCTAGTATGCATTTAGAGCCAAAGTCAATAGGTGAAGAGGTATTATACCAAGCTATAAAAGCTCCTTTTGATTTGATACTTAAAAATGCCGGTGTAGAAGGTTATAAAACTCCAGAAGTAGAAGGCTTAGGATTAGATGTGGTTACAGGAAAAACGGTGGATATGGTAAAAGCCGGAATTATAGATCCTTTGTTAGTTACTAAAAGTGCACTAATGAACGCGGCTTCAGTAGCTACCACTATATTATCAACTGATTGTGTAATCAATAATGTGAGAGCATGAAAGCAGTAGGTAAGTATATAGTTATAGATCCTATCAAAGAAGTTGATACGACTACAAAAGGAGGTTTAATTCTAGCTGAAAAGCAAAGAGAAGATATAAGATACAGAAGAGCTAAGGTTGTAGAACCTGGCTCTGATGTAGAAGTATTAAAAAAAGGTGATGAAGTTTATTATGACAAATCAGCTGGATTTAATATTGAAATAAATAAAGAAAACTATAAAGTCATTAAAGAGTTTGATATAGTTATTATTTTATGAGAAGATTAACATCTGGTGATTTAAAAGAACTAGGTTTACTCAAGCATTATAGAATAATAAGGAAATGGGCTTGTAAGACTAATGAATTAACAGATGCAGATCTAGAGCTACTAATTTACTTAGATGCTATAGATATGTTTACTAAAGATGATTTTAAAAAAGGTACGTACTCATTCAGCTGGGATAACAGGCGCTGGAACAGATTATTGAAACAAGGGTGGATTACAGTGTGGCGGAAAAGAAACCACACCACTCAAAAATATCATATATATAAAGTTTCCTATAAGTGCAAACAGCTGATAAGTCGCATGTACCGTGTTATGTTAGGCGAAGAAAACATGCCTACAACTAAATTAGAAAATAGTAATAGATATAGTTACAAAGTAATAACAAAAGCAATTGAATATGCCAACAAAGACAAATAAATCACCGCTACATATATCACCTGGAATGATAATGACTATTGGTAAGGGAATCCTTGGTGTTTCAGCTAGCAACTTAAGTAACATGCCAACTGAGTTTAAGCAGATAAGAGAAGAGGGTAAAGGTAATAGATCTTTCGGTGGATTTTTAAAAGGCACAGGTAGACTACTTTTAACTTCTGGTCAGTCAACCATTAGTGGTTTATCAAAAGGCGTTTTAGGTACTGACTTTGGTTTAGGTCAAAAAGGTTATCTCGCTGATAATATACCTAAGACACCTCAAGAAGAAGCAGCTGAATCTGCTAAAAAATATTCAACTAATATAGATTTATATGGTGAAGAAAATTTACCAAATCAAGATTTAGTAAACCCAACTGGAACATCAAATATAACAAATATGAAACCATTTAAACAATTAACACAAAACGAAGGTAATACAGCAAAAAACATGAGCGCTTTTCAATATAAGAGCGGTTTGAAAATGTCTGTAATATCTGGGTCTTCTAACTTACCAATGAGATCATCTTTAAAAATGTAAGATTTATCCGGAGACGGTAAAAAAACAATGAAAGATGTGTTAATAGGTAGAGGAGTTATAGATAAAGAAGGAAACAAAATTAAATAAATAATTATGCCAAGTTACGGAGAATATCAAAAACCTGCGGGAGTATTAAAATCTTGCGGATGTGACAGTATGTGTGAATGCCATACTAAAAAGAACATACCAGGTATTGAGAACAACATACCTTACAAAGGTAACGCTGTTCTTAACGCTAACAAATAGTGGTTATGCAAGACTTGAAGCTGTATTTGTTAAACGCTTCTTCATTTACTCTAGCTAGTATGAACTGGATAGAGCCAGCGTTAGAAGTTATACTACTAATGTTGACTATTGGATACACTGTACATAAGTGGATGCTACTACATAAGAAATATGATAATAAGTAAGCATATATCATATAAAGAAGCTACAAGATCTATAACAGCTAAGAGATTAGGTGTAGAGAACGCTCCTAGTGAAGAGCATGTAACTAATATGCAGATTTTAGCAGAGAAAGTATTTGAGCCTCTTAGAACTCACGTAGGCAAGCCTATTTGCATTAATAGTATGTACAGATCAAGTGATCTTAACAAAGCTATAGGTGGGAGTAAAACTTCACAGCACTGTAAAGGCCAAGCTATGGATGTAGACGATAAGTATGGTCATGCTACTAACGCTGAGATGTTTGAGTTTATAAAAGATAATTTAAGTTTTGATCAATTAATATGGGAGTTTGGTACAGACGATAATCCAGACTGGATACATATTAGTTATGTGTCAGAAGAAAAGAATAGGAATATAATGCTTAAAGCATATAAGAATAAAGGTAGAACTGCATACAAAAAAATATAAATGAAAATATCTGAGTCAACTGAATTTAAAATTGATTTAAAAACTGTAATTGGTATAATAATGTTAACAACCACTTTAGTTGGTATGTACTACACATTGCAAGAGGATATACAGTTAGCTAAGACATTGCCACCTGTAGAGGTAGAAAGATTAGAATACGATTTAAAAGAACAGTGGAACAAGCAGAATATAGATGAACTTATAGAAAGAGTTGACATGCTTGAAGAAGCTAATGATATTTTAAAAGAAGAAATTAAGATAACTTCATCGATGTTACAAGATGGTACTAAAGCAGATGACAAGTTTGAAGAGTTAAACAGGCAGTTAGAAGAATTACAAAACAAAAAACCTAAAACAACTGTTATAGTTAAAGAAGTTCAAGTAAGTAAGAAACGAAGATAATGGGGTATAGTGCAATACAAAAAAAGAAAAAAGATTCCTGCTGGCCAGGCTATGTAGCTAAAGGTAAGAAGAAATCACCTAGCGGTAAAAAAACTAAAGGTGGTAAAGCTAAAATGGTTAATAACTGCGTTAAAGTAGGTAAAAAGAAATAAATGTATACTCAACCAAGTAGCCCTTTTGAAAAGAAAGGTAAACTAAGAAAAACTACCAAAGGTAAGGGCCGTAACTTCAGGACAACTGAAGAAGGTGCTGGTATGACTGCTAAAGGAGTTAAAGAGTATAGGAAGAAAAACCCAGGTAGCAAGCTTAAGACTGCTGTAACTGGAAAAGTAAAACCAGGTAGTAAAGCTGCTAAAAGAAGAAAGTCTTTTTGTGCTAGATCTAAAAGTTGGACTAGTGAAAGAGGTAAAGCTGCTAGACGTAGATGGAAGTGTTAATTATGGAGTCAAAAGGTTTAGGAGATACAATAGAAAAGATAACTACTGCAACAGGTATAAAAGCTATAGCTGATAAAATACCAGGTGGATGTGGATGCGCTAAGCGTAAAGAAAAATTAAACAAAGCTTTTCCTTATAAAAAATGAGTTTTAAATTAAAATCACCTTATAACATAGATAATACTCCTATATACTTTGTAGAAGAAGAAGACGGCGTTTTAGGTAGAACTAATATGAACTGTAGCATTACTATAAATAGTAAAGTAAAAGATCCTAAGCAAGTAGAAAGCATTATAAAACATGAGAAAGTGCACGTTAAACAAATAAAAGACGGCAGACTCGCTTATGACGATAACAATATTTACCATAGGAAAAATGGTAAAGGTAAATGGAAAGTTAAAAAAAGAAGTAAACAAGTGGATGGTTCTCCATTAAATTGGTGGGAAAAAGAAGCTTATAAAAAATAAACTATGAACGAAGAAAAAGAAGAGCCTTATAAAACTATATACAGAAAAGATGGTTCAAAGAAAAAAGAGTATTACGACATGGAGGGTGGCAAGTCAATGGTTGCTAAGTACGATAAAGATGAGGAGTTGAAAAAAACTAAAGTTAAAAGAAGCGGTTTACTAAATAAAGGGTCAATATCTCCAATAATGGCTAAATGTGGTTCTTATAGACACAGTAAAAAATAATGGCTGAAAAGAAAAAGCTAAGAGAAACTAAAGTAGGGAGCTTTCTAGCTAGCAAAGCCCCTGCACTTCTCAAAAAGATAGGCGAGGTATTACCAGATAAAGGTGGTCTTGCGATAGTAAAAAATCTTATAACAAGTGATACTAAGATTAAAGCTGTTGACAAGGAACAAGCAATGAAGCTTATAGAACAAGATATAACAGAGCTTAAAGAAATTTCAAGTAGATGGAGAGTTGATATGAAAAGTGATTCGTGGTTAAGTAAAAATACTAGACCACTTACTTTAATATACTTAACATTTGCTTCAACAATATTAATAATAATTGACTCATTCCATACTATGTTTGATGTAGACACTGCTTGGGTTGAATTATTGAAAACTTTACTGATTACAGTATATGTAGCGTACTTTGGTTCAAGAGGCGCTGAAAAAATTACAAAAATAAATAAATAAATAAAATGGCAGTAAAAGGATTAGCAGGTAATTTTCAAGCACAACCTAGAGTTTTTGCTCATGATGCTGTGGGATTAACAGCCGCTCAAATAAATTCTGGAACTTATGTTATACCAGGAACTGAAAGTAGAGGAGTTTGCTTGTACGTGGGTAAAGCGATGGATACTATAACTGTAACTATGGAAAGTGGTTCTACACCAGTGATATTCAAAGGTATCAATGCTGGGTCTTTCTTACCTATATTAGTTACTTCAGTTATAGGTGCACTTCCTTCAGATTCAGTAACTTTAGCAGATAACGATATACTAGTATTATACTAAGATATGTTTATAGGTATAGCTGGTACAATACCTAATTTACCAAATTTACCTGGTCAAGGTGGAGGTGGTGGAGTAGAGGTTCTTTTAGAGTATGATTCATCTAGTTTTTGTAAAGTAACAAATCCAAACTTAATTTCACCTACCGTAGCTGAGCCTGCTGGTGGTACTTTTTCTTATACTGGTACAGGAACTTTAGGTATAGTACCAAATAGTGGTTTAATAAATGTTTTCGAGTCTGACTCTGGAAGTTACACTATAACTTACTCTGTTGGCGGATCTTCTTCTAGCTTTCCTATAGCCATAGGAAACGAAATAATACTTTCTATAACGACTTCTCCTGGAGCTACAATATGCACAGGTGATACAGCTACTTTAACTGCTAATGCTTCTGGTGGTTCTGGTGGTTTTACTTATTCTTGGGATACAAGCCCAGTTCAAACTATTCAATCTATAGATGTAACTACTTCTGGAAATTACACCGTCACTGTTACGGACAGTGATGGTTGTTCCGTTTCAGCTGTACAGCAAATAACAGCTTCAACAAATGCAACTGCAATAGCTAGTATTAATAACGATGCTGCTATGAGTTTTAATGGAACAGATTCTTATATAGATGCGGGAACTGGTTTAGGAAATTCTTTGGGCAATTCTTATAGTGGTGATTTAAGTATTTCGATATGGTTTAAAGCTACGTCAATAGGAACGGCTCCTGGACTATTTTCTATTAATAATGGCAATGGTCTTTTTGGTCCTATACAAATATATTTTTTTAATAATAGATTATATTTTAGAGTTCAACCAACTCAATCAGGTTGGAATTATATTAGTATTCCTTTTACAGATACAACAAGTTGGCATCATTTAACCGTTGTTTATAAGTCAGGTAGTCAATCCAATTCTAAAATGTATTTAGACGGTGCTGATACTTCTACAAATTCTGGTGGTTCATTTCCAACAACATTAGATTTTGATGGTATTAAAACTTTAATTGGCTACTATTTTTCTGATTCTTATCTTTTCAATGGCTCTATAGATGAAGTAGCAGTTTGGGATTCAGCATTAAGCTCTTGTGATGTTAAAGGAATACACGACGCTACAGTTACAGTAAATGGTCAGCCTAAGTCAGCTAACTTATTAGATACAAATACAACAATACCAGCTCCGGTATATTGGAACAGAATGGGAGATAGTTAAAAAATAGAATATGTCAGCAAAGTATAAAAGTCCAAGTTTTTTATTACCTAACGAGTTAAACACAAATACTAACCCGCTTAATACGGATGGTAATCCTGCTACTGGTACTGGTATCAATAGTTTGTATTCTATGGATTTTGATGGAACAAACAACGTTGAATGTGGAAATATTTCAGCATTAAACGGAGCTACGCAAGCAACTTGGTCTTGTTGGTATAAAAGAACAGGTGGCGGTTCTACTTATTTTATGGGTAGTTGGGGGAATGGAGCAAATACAAAACAATTTATTGCATATCAATTTGGCTCCCAAGGTGGTATGGATGTATATATGGGGAAAAATACCAGTGGTTCAAATGGAGAACATACAATGTTTCAAAATGTTAATTGTGGAATTAATCAAAATACTTGGCATCATATGGTTTTTGTTTTTGACGCGTCTGAGTCAAGCAATGCAGATAAATTAAAATTTTATCTTGATGGAACGCAAATAACTAATACTTCAGCTGGCGGTTCTTTAACATCTTTAAATAGTGTAACAACAGATTTTATATTAGCAGCCCCGCTTTCATCAGGTAAGTTAACTGGAAACCTTGACGAAGTAGCTGTATTCAACAGAGCTTTAAATACTACAGAAATAGCTGCACTATATGGAGGGACTAGTCCTAACATATATCCATCTAACTTAATGGCTACAGATTTAAATCCTATAGCTTACTATCCATTAGGTGAGCAAGCACAAAACTCTGGTTATTTTGGTAATACAACTCCAGCTAATAATGTATGGCAATTTCCAAATGGTGTATTGCAAGATTATGTAATGGATTTTGATGGAACAGGTAAAATAGACGCTGGAATTATTTCATCATTAAATAATGCTTCTGAATTTACTATATCAACTTGGGTTAAGTTAAATGATTTAACTAATAATTATAGAATATTTGGAAATAGAGAGTCTAGCTCACCTTATAAAGGTTTAGGTGTTGAAACAGGTAGTTCATCTAATGCAGGAAAACTTTTCTTTTATAGTATGAGTAATAATGGAGCTTATCCAAGCGTTGGTATAACTATGTCTAATGAAGGAATAACTGCTAATAATTGGTTTCTTTTAACTTGTAAATACAAAAACTCTACACAAGAAATATTTATAAACGGAAGCTCAACTACAGTAACTTCTGGAAGTAAAACTTCAAATGTTGCCTCTACCACAGACACTACTACAGCTAATTTTTTAATTGGGGCTGACTCTATTTCGTCTTCAGGAAAATTAAATGGAGAATTAAGTAACTTTCAAATATTTAATACAGGTATTGACTCTACAGGATCTAACTCAATACAAACTATATACAACAACGGTTCTCCACTTACAGATATGTCAGGGTTTACTTCTTTGACAAACTGGTGGAAACTAAATGCAGATTCTGTTTATACGCCTAGTGTGTCTAAGTATCCAACAGCTTTAGAATTTCCCGGCAATGCTGGAGCAAGTGAAATTAACACTGGAGTAATTTCAAGCTTAAATAATGCAAGTGCTTTTACTGTTTCTTTTTGGATGCTAAGAACCGCCACGCATAGTACTTTAAATCCATTCTTTTTTGGGAATAGAGATTCTTCAAATAGTTACAAGGGTATTGCTTTTTATATGGGTAGAGATTCTCCATCTATTCGAACTCACGGTTTCTACGTATATAGCGTTTCTGGCGGATATGCTTTTTATGAATTTCCAGCAAATTATTTTAGAGAATTAAATACTTGGCACCATGTTGTTTTAACTTGGGATACTTCAAGAACTCCTAATATGTTTGTTGGTTATTGGAATGGTGGTAATGCGGTTAGTAGTAACGGAACTCCTCCTGATACAAGTATTACTCAAACTGTGTCAACTGGTGATTTTCACATTGGTACTGACTGGGCAAACACATCCCACTTTGGTGGTCAAATGTCAAATTTTGCAATATATGACTCAGCTTTAACTGCTGATCAAGTGTCAACGCTATTTAATTTTGGAACTCCAGAAGTTAATACATCTTTCTCTCCTACACATAATTGGAAATTAGATAATCTCACAACTGGGTTAAACGATGTAGGCTCATTAGCAAGTAATGATGGAAGTGATATAGCAGTAGTTGAAGTTAACAGTAATGTTGCTACTATCCCATCTTGGAAAATACCAAGTGAATTACCTATTACAAGTGCAAATTATACAACGGCTTTAGATTTTGATTCTGCAAGTAGTGATTATATAGATTGTGGTAATGATGCAAGTTTTAATTTTGGTACAGGAGATTTTACAGTTAGTTCTTGGATAAATATTTCAAGCGGAAATAGTTCTTATAGATGGATTTTTGGTTATGGACGAACTACAGGTCTTGAAATAGGTTTACATAATACAACTAATAATAATTTAAGATTATGGATTGCAGGTAGTCTATTAATTTCAAGTGAAAGCATAAGTTCAGATACTTGGCATAATTTAATTGTAAAAAGAGAAAGCGGTTCAATTTCAGCATTTTTAGATAATACTTCTTTAACACTTTCAGGAAGTGGAGGTGCTGGAAGTATTAGTAATGACAATGCTTATATTGGTGCTTGGGGTAGTGGAGTGGAAGATTATTTTGATGGCTCTATTTCAAATGTAGCAGTATATAACTCAGCTTTAACAGCTCCACAAGTTTCAACTTTATACAATAACGGAACACCTGAAACAGCTATTAGCTTTTTACCTGTTAGTTGGTGGAAATTAGATACTGGAGGTTCTACAATAACAGATTATGGTTCTGGTGGAAATACTGGAAATAATAACGGAGCTTCACCAATAACATCCGATGTATTAACTACTCAACCAGTAAATGGAGTAAGTACAACTTTACCAAGTACAGCTTTACAACAAAGTGATTTACAATTTGATTCACCATATAGTAACTATAGTTTAAGTTTTGATGGAACGGGACAGTATATAAATTGTGGAACAAGTAATATTTCTGAACTACAAGTCTTAAGCTTGTCTTGTTGGTTTAAAGAAGTTGATTCATCAAATACAGGAACAAGAGCTATTATAGCTAACAAAAATTACTCAAGCAATAATGGAGTTGCTTTATGGATTTTTGGGTCAGATTTAATTTTTCAAATTGCCGCTCAGAATGATAATCTTTCTTGGAATAATAGTAGAGTTGTTATATTTAGAAATTACGCTCCAATAGGTTCTTGGAACCATATATCTTGCACTTATGACGGTGCAGATGCTAAAATATACATTAATGGCGTATTAAGAAATACTTGGACGCCTACGCAGCCTTACACAGTTTATTATTCTCCTACATACAATGAATTAAGAATAGCTAATAGATCAGATACCACTGGTGCACCTTTTGTAGGTAAAATAGACGAAACTGCTATTTTTAACACAGCTTTAACAGAAGCTCAAGTATTAGAAATATATAATAATGGTAGACCAAAAGATCTAACTACTTTCTCTGGAACTGCACCTATTTCTTGGTGGAGGCTTGGTGAAAACGCTTATTTTATAAATAACGATATTACATTACCTAATTCAGTGTCTGGAGCACCTAATGGCGTAAGCTCTGGAACTGCTACTTCGATGCTATCAGCTGATGCGCCTGGAACTTATGCTAATGGTATAGGAGATGGTTTAGCTGTCACAGATCGTGTAGGAGAAGCTCCTTTATCAGTTGCTAACTCACAGAGTTATAATATGATTCCAGATGACAAAGTACCTTATGTACCTGGATATGTTGGAGCACAAACTACCAACGCCTCTGAAATGACATTTAACGGAGTGGATTCTTTCTTTGATACTGGAAACATAGATTTAGGAATCAACTCTACTTTATCAATGTGGTTTAAGCCTGGTACTAGTCCAGCTGTAAATGATTACGCTTTAATTGGTGAAGGTTCTAATGGTTTTGATTATTTAGTTAGAAGGGAAAGTGGAAAATTTTATATTTGGGTTGGATCTAGTTTTCACAATTACGGATCAGTAATATCTAACAATATAATTGTTGGTAGTTGGAATTTTTTAGCAATACAAAAAGCTGGAGATACAATAACTGTTTATTTGAAAAATACAAATGGAGAATTTAACGCAACAGCTACTAATTCTGCATGGGCTACAACTTCTATGACTTTTGATAGAATAGGTTCTAGAACCATATCTCCACCTGCGCAAGTGTTCAGTGGCCAAATAGATGAAGTAGCAGGTTTTAGCGAGGCTTTAACGCCTGATCAGATTAAATTTGATTTATACAAAGCAACAACAACAGGTAAAACAGCAGATATAGAAAATAATACTAACCTACCAACGCCAGTGGCTTGGTACAGAATGGGAGATTAATATGAGTACAAAGTTTTTAAGTCCAGGCTGGCGAATGCCAAGAAATGCTAATCAGAGTAAAATTTCTAATTATAGTATTGAAAGTGTTTCAAATGTTACAGGATTTGTAAAAATACCTGGCCTAGCAAATAGTTTAAACTTAACAGATAAAGTTAGTATATCTATTTGGTGGAAAACTAGTACATTTCAAAATAACAGGTACATTATGGGTTTTAAAGGTCCAACCACTGCTAATGGTTTTGATTTAGGAATGCATGGTAGTAATATTATATCATACGCTGCTTTTTCTGGTTCAAGTAGTGGAAACCCAACAGTAAATTTTGCTTACGATGACGGTAATTGGCATCATTATGTTTTAACTTATAACGGAAGTATTCGTAAATTATATATAGATGGTATTTTAAAAGCAGAATCAGCGGCTTCTGGAAATATGTTGCTAGACTCTAACGGAGATTTTTATATGCTTGGAACTAATGCAGGTGCGTATGGTGGCATAGGCAAAGCAGTTGACAATTGTGTTTTTGATTATGCTTTATCAGATGGTGGTGTTTCAGTTGGTAGTACAGCCACTGGTCAAATAGCTGATCTTTATGGTGATGGTTTATCATTGCCTAATCCTATGGCTTTACCAACCCCACCTATCGCTTATTATCCTTTAGGTACATCTGCTTGGAACGGACAATATTTAGCTGAAAACAATGCTATTGGAGATTATGTTTTTGATTTTGTTGGTACTTCATCTCAAGAAATTAGCTTAACAACTAGTAACTTGCCAAGTGCAAATTCTTCTTTTAGTATGTCTGTTTGGTTAAATAGAGATTCTACAGTTCCATCCTATGCAGGGGTTTTAAGCTTTGGAGATTTAGGATCAACAAATGTATTATCAATGGCTTATATTAATTTTGACACAAGCAATAACATTAAATATGGTTTTTACAATGGAGATGCTGGAAATACCGCAATATCAGCTAACAATTGGCATCACGTTGTTTTAACTTATAATGGAACAAATGCTACTTTTTATATAAATGGACAAGTTGTCGGAATCCCAACCCAGCCAGGAACACTAGCTATACCTACTACAAGTACATTAAAAATTGGCGGTTTAAATACCTCAGCACAAACTTTTAACGGTAAAATTTCAAATGCTCAAATATTTAACGCAGTATTATCAGGACCAGAAGTAGAAACTCTTTATAACTACGGTTCACCAATACAAACTTTAGCTAATATACCTCAAAGCTCTAATCTTAAAGCTTGGTATAAACTCGATGCAACTGAGATTTATAATAGTACAAGTACAGAGTGGAGTGTAGATAATAATAAATATCCTTCTGCTTATCCAAGTTCTTTAAGTTTTGTACCTAATGATTATATAAATTGTGGAAGTCCAAGCTCTTTAGATTTTGAAAGAACAGATGCCTTTAGTATTTCAGCTTGGGTTAAAAGAGTTGGTTCAGGTTCTTATCAGTCCATAGTTTATAAAGCAAATAATAACAGTCCTTATAATGGTTACGCTTTTTATATAGATAATAATAACAAAGTTGGGTTTAATATAACAATAGATTATACTTCAAATAATTATTTTGGTAAAGTTTGTACTTCTGTATTAAACACCGATTGGAATAATGTATTAATAACTTACAACGGAAATTCTAATGTGTCTGGAGTAAATATTTATATAAATGGTAGTTTACAAACTGTTACCACAGTAGGAACTTCATCTGATTTAACAGGTACATTATCAAATTCAATACCTTTTAATATAGGTGCAAGAAATAATACTGACGTTTTTCTTGATGGTAAACTTTCAAACACTCAAGTATTCAACACGGCACTACCAGAAACAGGTTCTAACTCAGTAGAAACTATTTACAATAATGGAGCTCCTTTAACTGATATGAGCTCATTTAGTTCTTTGGTTTCTTGGTGGAAATTAAACAACACAACTACAGGTATTGGCAACTATTTAAGCAACTATACAACAGCGGTTGATTTTAACTATCTCAACACTGACTATCTTAGTTTAGGTACGATGTCTACTTTATCGGCTGAAGCAGAGGTTACTTTTTCTATTTGGGCTAAAATAACAAAACCTGGTGGAACACAAGGTTTTAGTATGATTTATACTGATAACTCTGACGGAGGAACTGGTAATAAAGGTACTATATTTATAGAACCTAGTGGAAATAATGCTAGAGTTAAGTGTACTTTAAGAAACACAAGCTCACTAAGGACTTCACTAGTTAACCACACGACCTTCAATAGTTGGCATAATATCACAGTAACATTTGGAACTACCTATGCTAAACTATACCTAAATGGACAACTGCAAGATACTGAAGCAGTGGGTACAGCTGCAAATTTAGGTGTAAATGCTTTTTTAGGTAGGTACTCAAGTACTAGTCCAGTTTATGCTACTGGTGGACTTTTAAGTAATTTTGCAATATTTAATTCTGAATTATCAGGTCCACAAGTCTTAACACTTTTTAACGGTGGAACTCCAGAAACCAGTATTTCTTTTTCTCCTGTACATCACTGGAAACTAAATGATATTAACACAGGTTTAAATGACATAGGCTCATTAGCTAGCAACAACGCAACTCGTGGAGCAGCTGCTACAGGAACAGTTAGTTTAGGCCCAACAACTGCATCAAGTCTTGTTTCATCATTAAGCGGAACTAACAACGGAGCTACTGAATATGCTGGCTTTGTAAATACATTAGCTGGCGATAGCACAGGAATGTCTCAATCAAACCTTGTTCAAAGTGACTTACAAACAGTTGCACCTTATAGTAAATATGCTATGAGTTTTGATGGATTATCAGATAAAATAGATTGTGGTGTTTCTCCATTTGACGAAACAACTGGTGATATTACTATATCTGCTTGGGTTAAAAGAACAGCTGCAGCAGCTACATACGCACCTATAGTATCAGCAACTCAAGGTGTTGGTGGTGCTGATACTCAGTTTTCGTTTCAGTTTTATGGCAATTCATTAAGTCTCTTTTGGAAAGGCTTAACTGGTGGTGATAACGAAATTGTACCTACTTCAGCTTTTACTGTTGCAAACGATGTTTGGTATTTAGTAAATTTTGTTAGAACTGGAACAACTGGTAGATTTTATGTTAATGGAAATTTAATTCATCTATCCACTAAGACTTATGACGATTTTATTTCTACTGGTATACCAAATTTAAGTATAGGCGCTTGGTGGTTTTCAAGCAATGTAAGCGTTACTGGAAGTATATCAAATGTTTCAATCTGGAATACAGCTTTAACACCTGCACAAGTTAGAGAAATTTATAATCAAGGTAGTCCTAGCAATCTACATAACTTTTCCGGCACAGCTCCTATAGCGTGGTGGCAGTTAGGTGAAAATAGTAGTTTCAATGGAAATGATTGGATATGTGCAGACGAAATAGGATCAAGCAATGGAGAAAGTGATGATATGGGTGTAAACGCTTTAACAAACGGCGTAGGTACAACAGCTAATGGAGTATCCACTGGAATGTCAGAAGGTAATTTAGTAGGTGATGCACCATATAGTACGGGTAATGCAATATCAAGTGGGATGCCGGTTACAGCTAGAGGAACAGATGTACCGTCGTAAAAAAAGATTAAAACAAGTAAATATATAAATAACAAGTAATTAACAAATAACAATTAAACAATGGCAACAACTTATGTAGTAATTAACTTATCTGATACAAACGCTGTTTTGTTCAGTCAAGTGAATCAGTCTTCTGCTCAAACAATGAGAAGAAACATAGCTAACACAGAGGGTGTTTTGTCTTTTCAGGTAGAGCCTAGCTTTATTACAAACGGTTCGTTGACACCTGTTGGGACTTATACTCATGAAGAGATACTAGTCTTACTAGCTACTCCAGAATGGACACCTGCTGAACCAGAACCAGGAGAATAAATAAAAACAAACAATTAAATTAAATCAAATGAAAATTAAAGAAGAAGAATTATTATTAATTCAAGAGCAACAAAAACAGCTTAACGAGTTAGTTCACAACATCGGATTATTAGAAAGCCAAAAGCATGGACTACTTCATGAAATAGCTGGAGCTAATAAAGAAATAGAAGATTACAAAGAGGTTTTAGAAGCTGAGTATGGTGCTATCAACATCAATGTTGAAGATGGTGTTTATACTAAGATAGAAGAAGATGTCGAAAGTAATAAGGAAGATTAGTATAGGTTCTGACTACAAGAACGATGCAATGCATTATTCAACTGGTCAGGAAGTGTACGGTGGACATACTATTAGTGATATTCTTTTTGAAGATCAAGATCAGTCATATAATATTTTTATAACTAAAAATAATGAAGTCTTGCCTTGGAAAAAGTTTAATGCTAATATGGCAATATCTGTAGAGTACGATTTAAAGTACTAATGAAAAGCTTATATAGCTTTATTGTAAAACCTTTAAATGAAAGGTATGACAATGTTAAAAAAGTTGATGATAAAACACTCATCATTAATACAGGTATTGAAAACCATAGGTTTGTTAGTAAAAAAGCTGCTGTTGTATCTACTCCAGCGGCTTACACCTCAAAGATAAAAGTAGGTGATGAGCTTTATGTACATCACAATATATTTAGAAGATGGTATGATCAAAAAGGTAATGAAAGAAATAGTTCAACCTTTTTTAAAGATGACTTATACTTTGTTTCACCAGAACAAATATACATGTATAATCTTAAACCACATCTAGATTATTGTTTTGTTAAACCACTTAAAAACCAAAACTTATTAGAGAACAGGAAAGAGCAACCTAACGTTGGTGTAATGAAATATAGTAATAGTTCATTAGAAGCGCTAGGGATCACTCCTGGAACACTTATTACGTTTACCCCAAATTCTGAGTTTGAGTTTGTTATTGAAGGTGAACGACTTTATTGTATGAAATCAAATGATATAGCTTTAACTCATGAATACCAAGGAAACGAAGAAGAAAATAATCCAAGCTGGGCAAAAAGCAGTTGAGGAATTAATTAAGGTAGCAAAAGAAAAGATTGTAGACTCAGACGACGATGTTAGCGCTGATAGATTAAAGAATGCTGCCGCTACTAAGAAACTAGCTATATTTGACGCTTTTGAAATACTTAATCGTATTCAACAAGAGGAAGATATACTAAATGAAAAGCCAAAGGAAATTAAAGAGCAAAAGTCTTTTAGAGGTTTTGCAGAGGGGAGAAGTAAGTGAGTTACGAGCAGTTGCTTTGGAAAGAGATTAAGGACGTTGTAAATCCTAAGATATTAGCTAAAAACAATAGATTTAAAAAATGGGAGTATGGTTATAACTCTGATTATGATTTTATAGTAATAAGTAAAACTGGAAAAATTGGACAAATCATTGAAATACAGGATCTCAGGATTGCTTTACCGGCAACAGATGAACCGTTTAAACGAAGCGATAAAAAAGCGGAACAATACTGGGAAAGACAAGACTACCCAAAAGAGCTAAGTAAAATTAAAAGTAGATTTGACTGGGAAGAATATCCAGCTGAATTTAAAGAAAAGTGGTATGATTACATCGACGAAGAATTCAAAAGGCGAGAAAATGGTTATTGGTTTTACAATAACGGCGTGGCTAATTACATTACTGGTACTCATTACATGTACCTCCAATGGTCAAAGATCGATATTGGAGCACCAGACTATAGAGAAGCTAACAGACTCTTCTTTATATTTTGGGAAGCATGTAAAGCAGATGCAAGATGTTACGGAATGTGCTACCTTAAAAACAGACGATCTGGATTCTCTTTTATGTCATCAGCGGAGCTTGTTAACCAAGCTACAATATCTTCCGATGCTAGATTCGGTATATTGTCCAAGTCTGGTTCGGATGCCAAAAAAATGTTTACAGATAAAGTTGTACCCATATCAGTCAACTACCCGTTCTTCTTTAAACCCATTCAAGATGGTATGGATAGGCCGAAAACGGAACTGGCATATCGTGTTCCGGCATCAAAGCTTACTAGAAGAAAGCTTGAGTCGAATGAACAGCTTAGAGAATTAGAAGGATTAGATACAACTATTGACTGGAAAAACACAGGTGATAACTCTTATGATGGTGAAAAGCTAAAGCTATTAGCTCATGATGAAAGTGGTAAATGGGAAAGACCTGATAATATATTAAATAACTGGAGAGTTACAAAAACTACATTAAGACTAGGAGCTAAGGTTGTTGGTAAGTGTATGATGGGCTCGACTTCAAATGCTTTAGACAAAGGTGGAGACAATTTCAAAAAACTATACAATAATTCAACAGTTACAAAGAGAAATAGAAACGGACAAACATCTTCTGGCCTCTACTCTCTTTTCATCCCTATGGAATGGAACTACGAAGGATTCATGGATACTTTTGGATTTCCTGTCTTCATTGGACAAAAGAGTCCAGTCAAAGGAGTCGATGGTGAACCAATTACAATCGGAGTCATTGAGCACTGGGAAAACGAAGTTGATGGATTAAAAGATGATCCTGATGGATTAAATGAATACTACAGACAGTTTCCAAGAACTGAAGCTCACGCATTTAGAGACGAAACTAAAGATAGTTTATTTAATCTAACTAAGATATACGAGCAGATAGATTATAATGCAGAGTTAAATAATTCTGCAACAGTTACAACTGGTAGCTTTCAATGGGAAAATGGTATACAAGATTCAAGGGTTATATTTAACCCAAATAGAAACGGTAGGTTTCAAATAAGCTGGGTACCACCTAAAAACTTGCAAAATCGAGTGATACTAAAGAATAACGGTAAGTATCCTGGAAACGAACACGTTGGAGCTTTTGGATTAGATAGTTATGATATATCAGGTACTGTAGATGGTAAAGGATCTAATGGTGCTTTACATGGTTTAACAAAGTTTAGCATGGAAGACGCGCCGCCTAATCACTTCTTTTTAGAATATATATCAAGACCACAAACTGCTGAAATATTCTTTGAAGATGTATTAATGGCTTGTGTATTTTATGGCATGCCTATACTTGCTGAGAATAACAAACCTAGGTTTTTATATTATTTAAAACGAAGAGGTTATAGAGGTTATTCTATGAATCGTCCTGATAAAGTTTGGAATAAACTTTCAACAACTGAAAAGGAGATAGGTGGAATACCTAACTCAAGTGAAGATATTAAGCAAGCACACGCTGCTGCGATTGAATCTTATATAGAAACATATGTAGGATTAAAAGAAGATGGTTATGGAGACATGTACCATCAAAAAACATTAGAAGACTGGGCTAAGTTCAATATTAACAATAGAACAAAGCACGATGCTTCGATAAGTTCAGGTTTAGCAATAATGGCTTGTAATAAAAATAGGTATACACCTGTTAATAAAAGACAAACTAAATCTGTAGCTTTAGGTATTAAAAGATATGATAACACGGGTTATAATTCAAAAATAAAATAGATGATAAAAACTAATTACAATAGTTCTTTTCCAGATCAGGTCGTACCAGATGTAGAAAAAGCTTCTTATGATTATGGTTTACAAGTAGGTAGAGCAATAGAATCTGAGTGGTTTAGAAGCGATAAAGGTTGGCAGGATAGATTTAATACGAACTATAATAATTTCCATAAGCTAAGATTATACGCTAGAGGAGAACAATCTATTCAAAAGTACAAAGACGAATTATCAATCAATGGTGACTTATCTTATTTAAACTTGGACTGGAAACCCGTACCAGTTATACCTAAGTTTGTAGATATTGTTGTTAATGGTATGTCTCAAAGATCTTATGATATTAAAGCTTATGCTCAAGATCCTGAGTCTATAATGAAAAGAACTGCTTATGCTGAAGCTTTACAAGTGGACATGATGCAGAAAAATTTTATCAATAAGATTAAACAAACTACAGGCTTAGACGTCTCAAGATCCCAAGGTAAAGGTTTAGATATGGAGAGTGAAGAGGATATACAGCTTCACATGCAGATGGATTATAAAGAATCTGTTGAAGTAGCTGAAGAAGAAGTAATTAACAATGTATTAGCTAAAAACAAATATGATTTAACTAGAAGAAGATTAAATCAAGATTTAACTATATTAGGTATTGCAGCTGCTAAAACTTCTTTTAATAGATCAGAAGGTGTTACTGTTGATTATGTAGATCCATCAAGTTTAGTTTATTCATACACTGAAGATCCTAACTTTGAAGATATATATTATGTAGGTGAAGTAAAGCCAATAAGCTTACCAGAACTTAAAAAACAATTTCCTAACTTAACTACTAGTGAGTTAGAAGAAATACAAAAGTATCCAGGTAATCAAAGCTATACTAGAAACTGGAGTGGTCGCTATGATGATGATACAGTACAAGTATTATATTTTGAATATAAGACTTATACTAACCAAGTGTTTAAAATAAAGCAAACAGCATCAGGCCTTGAAAAAGCATTAGAAAAACAAGATACATTTATAGATGCACCAGAGGGTGACAACTTTAAAAAAGCATTTAGATCAATTGAAGTACTATATTCAGGAGCTAAAATACTAGGACATGAAAAAATGCTCGAGTGGAAGATGGCTGAAAATATGACTAGACCATATGCCGACACTGTTAAAGTTAATATGAACTACAACATCGTAGCTCCTAGACTATATAAAGGTCGCATAGAATCAATTGTAAGCAGAATAACTGGTTTTGCTGATATGATACAGCTAACTCATTTAAAACTGCAACAGGTGATGTCTAGGATAGTGCCTGATGGGGTTTATATGGATATAGATGGTTTAGCAGAAGTAGATTTAGGAAACGGAACTAATTACAATCCAGCAGAAGCATTAAATATGTATTTTCAAACTGGATCTTTAGTTGGTAGATCAATGACTCAAGACGGTGGTATGAATCCAGGTAAAGTTCCAATCCAAGAACTTTCTACTTCAAATGGTATGGGTAAAATACAGTCGTTAATACAAACTTATGAGTATTACTTAAAAATGATTAGAGATGTAACCGGACTTAATGAAGCTAGAGATGGCACATTACCAGACAAGCAGTCATTAGTTGGTTTACAAAAATTAGCTGCTGCTAATTCAAATGTAGCTACTAGACATGTATTACAAGCTAGTTTATATTTAACACTTAGAACTTGTGAAAATATATCACTAAGAGTTGCTGATGCTTTAATGTTTCCAATGACTAAACAGTCTTTGATGTCTAGTATATCTAGATACAACGTAGGAACATTAGAAGAATTGTCTAGATTAAACATGCATGACTTTGGTATATTCTTAGAACTAGAACCAGATGAAGAGCAAAAACAAATATTAGAACAAAATATTCAAATAGCTTTACAAGCTGGGCAAATAGATCTTGAAGATGCTATTGACATTAGAGAAGTTGCTAATTTAAAGTTAGCAAATCAAATGCTGAAGAAACGTAGGAAAGATAAAGCAGCTAGAGATCAACAAGCACAGCAGGCTAATATGCAAGCTCAAGCACAGTCTAACGCGCAGTTAGCAGAGCAAACAGCTATGGCAGAGGCTCAGAAGCAGCAAATACTTACTGAGCAAAAAATGCAACTTGAAAAAGCTAAGTCTGATTTTGAAGTTCAAAAAATGGAGAGAGAAGCACAAATTAAACAACAGTTAATGGAACTAGAGTTTAATTATAATATGCAGCTTACTCAAGCTCAAGGACAAGCTAAAAAACAAGAAGAAAATTTTAAAGAAGATCGTAAAGACGAACGAACTAAAATACAAGCAACACAACAATCTGAGTTGATAGATCAAAGAAAAAATGATTTATTACCGAAGAACTTTGAATCCGCAGGTAATGACAATATGGGTGGATTTGGCTTAGAGCAATTTGGCCCTAAGTAATTTTTTATTAACTATTATATTATATTATGTCAGAAGAAGTAAAAGAAGAAGGTTCTTTTAAAATAAAAAAGAAACCAGGTAGACCTAAGAAACTTACCAAACAACAAGAAACTATAAAAGTAGATTTATCTAAAAAAGAAGATCCTGTAGAAGAGGAAGTAGCAAAAGTTGTTATTGACGAAGCTAAGGAAGAGGCTGTTAAAGAAGAGCCAGTAAAAGAAGTTGTTGAAGAAAAAACTGAAGAAACTACTGAAGTAAAAGTAATCCCAATACAAGAGATTACTGAAAAAAAAGTAGAAGAAGTAAAAGAGCCAGTTATAGAAACTGCTCCAGAGCCAGCTAAGCCAGAGGTTAACTTACCAGAAAATGTAGAAAAGTTAGTTAAGTTCATGGAGGAAACAGGTGGTACAGTTGAAGACTACGTTAGATTAAATGCTGATTACAGCAATGTAGACGACAACGTTTTAATTAGAGAATACTACAAACAGACTAAACCACATCTAGACATCGAAGAGGTAAACTTCTTATTAGAAGATAACTTTTCATTTGATGAAGATATGGATGAAGAGCGAGATATAAAGAAAAAGAAACTCGCCTTTAAAGAAGAAATTGCTAAAGCCCGTAAATTTTTAGAGGACACTAAGAGTAAATACTACGACGAAATCAAGTTGAGACCCGGCGTAACTCAAGACCAACAGAAAGCTACTGACTTTTTCAATAGATACAACGAAGAACAGAAAATGGTTCAAGATCAACACAATAGGTTCCAAAGTAACACTAAAAACTATTTTAACCAAGAATTCAAAGGTTTTGACTTCAATATTGGTGAAAAGAAATTTAGATATGGAGTTTCGGATACCGACGGTGTTGCTAACACCCAATCTGATCTAACTAATTTTGTTGGGAAGTTCCTAAACGAAAAAGGTGAAGTAAAAGATTACGCTGGTTACCACAAAGCCATTTATGCTGCTGAAAATGCTGATACAATAGCTAATCATTTCTATGAGCAAGGCAAAGCCGATGCTGTAAAAGATGTGATGGCTAAATCCAAAAATGTAAGTAACGAACCTAGAGTAACATCTACAGGTGATGTATTTATTAACGGGATGAAAGTAAAAGCAATTAGCGGTGTAGATAGTTCAAAGTTAAAATTAAGAATAAATAAAAACAAATAACTTAAAACTAAAATAAAATGGGAGACATAATAAGTAACTCACCGGGTTTAACTCCTGCTCCAATTAAAGGGCAAGCATTAAACTCTAATTACTTAAGCTTCACTGACGCAGCTGGCGGTGGAACTTTTGCAAAACAATATCTACCTGAGCTTTATGAAGCAGAAGTAGAAAGATACGGAAACCGAACTATTGGTGGTTTCTTGAGAATGGTAGGAGCTGAAATGCCTATGACTTCTGATCAAGTAGTTTGGTCTGAGCAAAATAGACTTCACATTTCTTATAAAGATGTAACTACAGGCACTGGAGCTGGTAATTTAGCTAAACTTAACATTACAACTGGTGTTGGTAACGAATGTGCTATTAAAGTTAATCAAACTATCGTTGTGCAAGGCGCTGAAGGCGAAATGACTGCTTTAGTAACAGGTGTTGGTGCTGTAAGTGGCGCTGGTGTTTGTATAATAGAAACTAAACCTTATACAAATGCTGACTTCTCTACAGGAGCTGCTGGTTTATTTTTAGCTGCTGGATCTCCAGTAACCGTGTTTGTTTACGGTTCTGAGTATGCTAAAGGATCTCCTGAAGCTAACGGAACGTTAACACCTGCTTTTACTCAATATAATAACAAGCCTATTATATTAAGAGATGAGTTTGAAGTTAACGGTTCTGATGCTGCTCAAATTGGTTGGGTTGAAGTTGCTACTGAAGATGGTGCTTCTGGATACTTATGGTATTTAAAAGCTGAGTCTGAAACTAGACTAAGATTTGAAGACTACATGGAAATGTCTATGGTTGAAGCTGAGAAAAAATCAGGTACTTCTACTGTAGCTGTTGAAGGTTCTGAAGGACTATTTGCCGCTATTAAAGACAGAGGTCAAGTAATGGATGCTTTTTCTGGAGCTGGTTTAGGTTCTGGAGCTTTGGCTGATTTTGATAAAATCCTTAAGCAGTTAGATAAAGAAGGTTCTATTGAAGAAAACATGCTTTTTTTAAACAGAGAGCTAGCTTTAGATATTGACGATATGTTAGCATCTGTAAACGGTTCTACTCAAGGTGCTGATGGTACTGGAGCTTCTTATGGTTTGTTTAATAACGAATCAGAAATGGCTCTTAACTTAGGATTTTCAGGATTTAGAAGAGGTTCTTATGACTTCTATAAGTCAGATTGGAAATACCTAAATGATGCTTCTACAAGAGGTGTTTTAGGCATGACTGCTTTGGTTCCTGGAAGTACTGTTGAAGGTGTTTTAGTTCCTGCTGGAACTTCAACTGTTTATGATCAAATACTAGGTCAAAACATCAGACGTCCTTTCTTACATGTAAGATATAGAGCTTCTGAAACTGAAGACAGAAGAATGAAGTCTTGGATCACTGGTTCTGTCGGTGGTGCTTATACTTCAAGTCTTGATGCTATGAAAGTTAATTTCTTATCAGAAAGATGTTTATGTGTTCAAGGTGCAAATAACTTTGTGTTATTCCAATCTTAAACAAAACAATTATAAGGTGGTCGAAAGGCCACCTTTATTTTAATTATTATATTATATTATATTATGGAAACAAAAAAAGAAAAGTGGGAAATGAAAGATAGACATTATCTTTTAAAAGGTATGAAACCTTTAACTTTTATACTAAGATCTAGATCTAATAGAAGACAACCTTTGTTATATTTTGATGAAGAAAAAGGTCACAATAGAGAGTTAAGATACTCTACTAATCAAAAATCCCCGTTTGTTGATGAGCAAGATGGTCAATCAATGCTAGGCCATATTGTATTTGAAAATGGAGTACTTCATGTACCTAAAAATCAACAATCATTACAAAAATTATTATCTTTATACCATCCTTTTAAAGATAAAAAGTATTATGAATTTGACTCAGTGGTTGAAGCAGTCGATGAATTAGAAGATTTAAACTTACAAATAGAAGCTTTAAATTTAGCTAAAGATATGGACGTGGATAAAGCAGAGGCTATAATGAGAGTTGAATTAGGTTCTGATGTAACTAAGATGAGTACTAAAGAACTTAAAAGAGATTTACTACTATTTGCTCAAGACAGTCCAGAATTATTCATAGAACTTTCTAATGACGAAAATGTCGAACTTAGAAACTTTGGAATAAGAGCTGTTGAAGTTAGCATTATAAAATTAGCTAGTGATCAAAGAACATTTAATTGGGCTAGTAATGGTAGAAAACTAATGACAGTTCCTTTTGATGAAAACCCATATTCAGCGTTAGCTGCTTGGTTTAAAACAGATGAAGGTCTTGAAGTTTACAAATCTATCGAGAAAAAGTTCAAATAACAAGTGACTATAATTATAAGGGGCTACATTAGTAGCCTCTTTTTAAAATATTAAAAATGGCAATAAGCGTAGATACTGTATATAAAACTGTATTACTTATTTTAAATAAAGAGCAAAGGGGTTATATGACACCTGATGAATTTAATAAAATAGGTAGTCAAGTACAAAGAGAAATATTTGAGGCTTACTTTGAAGACTTAAATCAACAGCTACGTATTCCACAATCTGATGTAGAATATTCAGATAGAGTTGCTATTACGGATGAAAAAATTGCAGAATTTAAAACTGAACTAAATCCAACAGGTACTAATCCCTTTATAGTGCCTGATAATTTATATAGACTAGGTTCTATTACTTATGAGCCAAACGCTAGTACATATAAAGAAATACAAAGAGTAGGTAGAGCAGAAATATATAATATTAGAAAAGCTCCTTTAACTGCACCTACTACTAACTATCCAATATACTTATACGAAGATAATAAAGCTTTAGTTTATCCAGATACAATAACTAACGCAGCTCATGTCAAAATGCAGTACGTTAAAAAACCTACTGATGTAAACTGGGCGTATACTACAGGTAGTTTAGGTCAATTAGTTTACGATACAGCAAACTCTATTGACTTTGAACTACATAACTCTGAAAGAACAGAAGTAGTTTTAAAAATGTTATTATACCAAGGTGTAGTAATAAGAGATCCACAAATAGTTCAAGTTGCAGCATCGAGAGTACAACAAGAAGAAGTAAACGAAAAATCATAATAAATGGGACTTATAACAGAAACTAACGCTGAATACTACACTGGAAATAATTACGGTAGTTACATATATATAAGTCTAGATGATATTATAAATAACTTTATAGTAGCTTATATTGGAGCTGGTAAGTTGATACCATCTGCTAAAAGAACTGATATAATGTTTCACGCTAAAAGAGGCATGCAAGAGTTTAGTTATGATACTTTGAAAGTTATTAAATCACAAGAATTAACTATACCACCAAGTTTATCTATAATAATACCACAAGACTACGTTAATTATGTTAAGTGTTCTTGGGTAGATGATGCTGGTGCTAAACATATTATTTACCCTACTAGAGTAACTTCTAACCCAACTGAGCTACCAATACAAGATAACACTGGAGAACCAACTCAAGATCAAGCGGGTGATAATTTACTATCAGCACAGTCTCTAACTGAGGAGAGATGGCAGAGTCAAGATCAAACAAATAATTGGAGGCCAGATGATTACAAGCATCCATTTAATGAAGGTTTAGTAGGTCAAAGATATGGCTTGCAACCTGAAGAAGCTCAAGTAAATGGTAAATTTACTATAAATGAAAGAACAGGTACATTTTCTTTTTCAAGTGATTTAGCAGGTAAGTTAATTATATTAGAATACATATCTGATGGTTTAGCTGTTGACTTAGACATGAAATTACCTAAAATGGCAGAGCAAGCAATGTACATGCATATAGCTTATTCTATACTATCAGGTAGAGCTAATGTTCCTGAGTATATAGTTAATAGATTTAAAAGAGATCGTTCTAGCGCTCTTAGAACAGCTAAGATACGTTTAAGTAATATAAAGATTGAAGAGATAGCTCAAGTGTTTAGAAACAAATCTAAATGGATTAAACATTAAGTATGCCAGAAATTAAAAATACTTTCTTAAAGTCTAAGATGAATAAAGACTTAGACGCTAGACTTGTGCCTAATGGTGAATATAGAGACGCTCAAAATATTAGCATTAGTAGATCAGAAGGTTCAGACGTAGGCGCTTTAGAAAACGTATTAGGTAATACAAAGCTAACAAGCTTTAAAACAAATTTAGGTTATTTAGAAGATTCTAAAAATACTGCAAAGTATTTTGCTTCAGATGGCGACGTTGTTTTAAGTGGTTTAGAAGTTATTGGCTTTCATATGGACGTAGCTAATGATAGAATATTTTTATTTTTAACAGACTATTCAGACGCTTCTAATGATAACTTAAGTAATTTTGCGCCTGGAGACATAACTACATCTGTTCCAAATCCGCCTAGTCCTCCCAATATAACATTCAATGCTAAAGGCGCTGCTTGTTATATAGTTCAATACAACGTTTCTAATAATAGCTACAGGGTTCTTTTAGGTGGGAAATTTCTTAACTTTTCTAAAACACATCCAATAATAAATATTAACATAATAGAAAACATGTTATTTTGGACTGATAATAGGAACCAGCCAAGGAAAATAAACATAGACTTTGCTAATAACAATAGTTATGAACTTTCAGGAGCTGATGATCCTTATTATTACAACGAAGACCACATATCAGTTGCTAAGTTTGCTCCATTTGAGTCTATAAGCTTTTTAGATACTTCAAATAAATCTGGACTAATAAATGTTTCAACAGAGTTTTTTCCAGCTCACATTATAAACACTCTAGGAAGTGTTCATATCGCTGGTTCTAATGTATTTAATTTAAATTTCGAAGGAACATCCTATAGTATAACTGGTAATAATCCTGATTTAAAAATTGGTGATCAAATATTTTTTCCAGTGCAACTAGGTCTAGAAAACTCTATAGGTGATCCAGCTCCAATTGAAGAAGAATTAACATATGAAATAACAAATGTTAGCGCTTCAAATCCTTTCATAGCAATAGTCGGAACTGATTCACCTCAAATAGTTCAAGATGCTGTTTTTCAAATAAGAAGAAAAAATCCTGATTACGATGAAAACTACAAAGGTGATGAAAACTTATTAAAAGAAGAATTTGTTAGATTTAGTTATAGATTTAAATACGACGATGGAGAATATTCTTTAATAGCTCCGTTTACTCAAGCTGCTTTTATACCTGAGCAATTTGGTCATTTTATAGGTGATGATGAAAACGTTGTGCTTCAATCTGGAAATGTTAAGTTTATGGAAAACGACGTTTCAAAAGTAAAGTTAAATATAAAACTTCCTGAAAACGCTAACTCTATAAATGACAAGTTAAAAATTAAAGAAATACAAATACTAACTAAAAATTCAGACGATATAGCTGTTAGAGTTGTTGAAGATGTACCTGTTTCAAAGCTATCTTCTAATAGCACTGTTAACTATGTATACGAATATTTATCTTCAAAACCTATAAAAACTTTACCAGAAGCAGATTTAATAAGAGTGTCTGATAAAGCGCCAATAAGAGCTTTAACTCAAGAGGTTGTAGGTAATAGACTTGTGTATGGTAACTTCATAGACAAGCACGCTACGCCTGATTACTTACAATATGATTTAAAGTACAAGGAAAAAACAAATAACAATTTCACTAAAGAATTTCCAAACCACACTGTCAAGCAAAATAGAAGCTACCAAGTTGGTGTTGTTCTTTACGATAGATATGGAAGATCATCAAATGTTATACTTTCAGATGCTGAATCAATTACTAGTGAATTTTTTAATTCAACTATATATGCACCTTACACTAATTTTGGAGCTAACTCTGTTAATTATTGGGGTAATTTTTTAGAATTTACTTTAAAAAACCCTATCCCACATTCTGATAAAATTGGTTACCCTGGATTATATTCAAGCACCAATCCAAATGGTTATTATAGTTATAGAATAGTTATAAAACAGCAAGAACAAGAGTATTACAATGTGTACACTCCAGGTGCTTTAGCTGGTGAATTAATATGGGATACTAAAGTTGAAAATAAAAGTAATTTAACAGTTGCTGATGTTACTGCCAATATAGCAGATTATTTGCCGAGTTTTCATAGTGAAAATAGAATAACATTACTAAACTTATTTGGAGACAACATAAATAAAATTCCAAGAGAACTTAAAGAAGTAAACGGTAATGACACTACTTTTGATAGTAGAGTTTTATTATACAACAGAGTTAATCCAGTTGTTATAAATCCTTCTGTTGGGAATATAACAATAAAAAATACACAATCTGTAGTAAGTGAAAAAGGTGAAAAAGTAGTTTCTATAGAGCCTTTTAGAGAATTAGGATCTTGGGCAAACACTAAAGGTAATATATACCCTTATCAAAGCGTAGAAACTCAACATAGTATTCCTCAACCTTTTTATCCTTATTTTGCTTCAGAAGACTCTAACAATGATTATTCTTATAATTTTCATGACATATTTTTTAATTCTTCCGCGAATCCATTTATAGCTAAAATTGAAACTGACTTTAAAATAGGTGGTACTCCTGCATATAGTAACTCAGTGATAGATGCTACATCTTCTTCAGATATGGCTGGTGCTAAAAGACAAATTGAAAGATCTTGGAAAAACTTAGGTGTTTTTGAAACTAAACCTACTGAATCAGTTTTAGATATATATTACGAGACTTCTACATCTGGTTTAATATCAGATTTAAACTCTGCTTTTGAAGCTGGAGCACCTTACAGTTTAAGAGACGAAAATGGAAATGACAGTGTAACTGGTTCTTTACAGTTTATATTATCAGAAAATGATGCTTTAGGTAGTCCTGCTACGCTTTGGTTAGAGTGTTTTGACATTAATGGAAATTCAGCTCCAGCTACAGCTATGAGTATGGATATAGTTATTGATGGATCTAGTCCTTTTAATGATAGAACTTTAGATTTTACTATAGAACAAGATGTAGCTCCTAATTCAAATCGCTTTAGAATTAAAAGTAATGCTTTGTTCATGTATGGAGAAAATGCTAACACTTTAGAAAGCTATACTTTTCAAATACTTGTGACAGCTGGAGGTATAAGTAATATATTAACACTTAATAATTGTAGATTAGTAAACCAACCTCCACCAATATTTAACATGTTTATAGATGGTTCTTCTACTAATTATGATTTAACTACACTTCCAATATTACCTAATCAGACAGAGCTGTATTCTTCTGTGATACCTACTGGCCAGTTATCTAATCTAATAGGTTTTGAAGTTGTTAGATTTACAACAAGAAACGGTAGTGCTGATCCTGATAGAAGAAAAGATCAAATAATATGTAAGGTTTTGGACTCTAATGGAGATGCTCACCCTTACTTATATGTTGATAATATTAGAGGTAATGGCTCTAGTTTAAACCCTAATTTATTTGTAGTACATCCTAGATCAAATGCTATAAGAAAAGAGTTAACAACTCAAGGTCAACAACTTACTACTTTATTTAATGTTGTAGTTTACGACAGTAATGGTAATGGTGGGCCTTCTGGTTTTACAGAATTTAGTAGAACTATAACTTTTGAAAAGTAGTAATACAATATAAAAACAAGTGATAATATATTATGGCAGCGATTGAAATAAAGTACTTTAACTCTTTTGTTTTAAAAAAGACAGTGAACGATGTATCTAGTAGTACAAGTAGTGCATCATTTAGAGCTGTTTTTCCTGGCTTGCCAAATAATCCTACTGATTATCCTAATTTTGGAGTTAGAGTTAGTAGCGATATAAATGTTATAGGTGCTGGTTCTCTTAATAGAAACTGGATAATAGAAGAAGCTAGAATAAGAGGTGGTTATAACAATACTTCAACTAGTTATGGTCCTAGAGCTTACTTAGTAGAAGATTCTAATGATCAATCGGTTAGAACAAACGCTTTGATATACTCAGGAGTTTTTAATTCTAGAACTGAATTGAATGAAACTAATGTTTTTTCAGTTGGAGAGCAAATAACTAAAGCGGTTGATCCTAACTATGGTTCTATACAAAAAATACACGCATTAGATAGCAATTTAGCTATATTTCAAGAAAATAAAGTTAGCAATGCTTTAATAGATAAAGATGCTATTTATTCAGCTGAAGGATCAGGAACTGTAACATCGACTAAATTAGTCATAGGGCAAATAACACCTTATGTTGGCGAATATGGAATAAGTAAAAATCCAGAAAGCTTTGCATACTACGGTTATAGAAGGTATTTTACAGATAAATATAGAAACGCTGTAATGAGATTGTCTAGAGATGGTTTAACTGAAATATCTAGATATGGCATGACAGATTATTTTAGAGACGAATTTTCTGAAATAAATAGTAATTTTAAACAATTTGTTTTTAAAGCTTCTATATCTGGCTCGGCGTCTTCGCCTGCTAAATTAGTAGTTGGTTTATCAAGTAATTTAGTTTATTTAGAAAAAGGTATGATAGTGTCTATACCTCAATCAGGAGGAGGTTCTATATCGGCTAACATCATAGGTATAGTTAATACAAACACTTTGTATTTAAGTAATGACCCTGGAACGCCTGATGTTGGTAATAATGCTATTTTTACTAAGTATATAAAAGATAGAATAGTAGGTGGTTATGATGCTTATAACAATAATTATACTATTTCAATACAAAACAAAAGTGAAAGCCCAACTGTGCCTGACGTGTATAGCACATTGACTTTTGAAGATGATATAAATGGTTGGACAAGTTTTCACTCTTACGAACCTAAATATATAGGCAGTTTAAAAAGTAATTACTACAGTTTTTACGATGCTGAAATTTATAAGCATTATGACAAAAGTCCAAGCGGTGTGAGAGGTAGATACTATGGTGTTACATATAACTCTAGCATAGAGTTTATATTTAACAGTAATCCAAGTATAATAAAGAATTTTAAAACTGTTAACTACGAAGGTGGTAACGGTTGGCAAGTTGAAAGCTTCTTGTCAGATGCTGAAGGTTTTGATCTTCAAAACGCGGCACAACAACAATATCAAGATTCTGCTAACCAAGTAAAAAGCTACGAAGAAGGTTTATATACTGAAAGTGGTGTTCCTTATAGAGCAGGATTTAACAGAAAAGAAAATAAATACTTTGCTAACTTAATTAACAATAGTGTAGCTAGACCTGGAGAGGTATTCTTTGGTGATGCTACGACAGGTGTTAAAGGTTATTTCGCAACAGTAAAAGTATCAACAGATGCAACTACAGATCCAGGTGGAGCTAAAGAATTGTTTGCTGTTTCTACTGAATTTGTAGTATCATCAAGATAAAAAAATATTATGGGATTAGAAGGTTTTTTAAGTAATATATCATCACAGATAGGAGATATGGATGGTGAAGGTAAAGCACAGCTAGCAATGACGGTAGCTAAAATTCTGCCTGCTGTTATTGGGATTGGTCAATCTAATAAAGCTAAAAAAAAACAAGCGGAGTACTTAGCTGAAATGAAGACTATAAAGGAGTCTAGACAAGCACCTATGAATCCTTATGCTAATGTAACTAATCCTTATGCTAATATGCAAGTGGCTACAAAGGCCGCTGAGATGCAGTCTGAACAAGCTGATATAGCTTTAGCAAACACGTTAGATGCTTTAAGAGAAACTGGAGCTGGTGGAGCAACTGCTTTAGCACAAGCAGCTTTAAAATCTAAACAAGGTGTTTCAGCTGAAATACAAAAGCAAGAAGTTAAAAACCAACAGTTGTTTGCTCAAGGTGAACAGAAAGTGCAACAGTTAAAAGCAGCAGGTGCTAACCTCGCTTTTCAAGCTCAAGAAAAAAGAGATTTAACTGATCTTGATAGATTACAATATGGTGCAGATTTAGAAGCTCAAAGAAGAGCTAGTTCTTTCTCTTCAGGTATAGGAAGTTTATCTTCTATGGCTCCTGGATTAGCTAAAGCATTTATAAATCCTGGAGATGGCGGAAACGAAGTTAATATTGGGTCTGGGTTCGATGATAGTCAATTATATAATAATTCAGACCAAGCTATGGAAGCTTTTGAAAAAGCTGATTTAGACACTATGATAGAAAGCGACATACCATTTGGTGGGCTTCCTGACTAAATAAATATATTATGGTAGACGATTACGATTACGAATACAAAAGAAGAAGACCTAGAAGAGATACTTATGAAGGTTCATATAGAAGACCTGGGCAAAGTGAATATTTTGATCCTAGTGCTGATATATTAGCAGGTATAGAATCTGTAGAAAAAAGTATTGGTGAAAGAAAAAAGAAAGTAACAGACTTTGAAAATACAGCAGCTTTAGAAAATCAAAAATATCAAGATGCTTTAGCAGATACTGAAAGCATGGAAGATACAGGTGTTGTAGACAGTCTTCAACAAAATTTATCGGATAAAATACTAGAATTAAATAGATTAAAAATAGCTTCTTTCGAAGGTGATCAAACAGAATATTTAAAGAAATCTTCAGAATTAAATAGATACATAGAAACTTTACCTGTATTAATGGGTTTAATAGATGAAGAAGCTAAAACAACAAAAGACGCTAGGTTAAATGGTACTTTCAATAAAGAGTATCTTAAAAGTAATAATAAACAATATCTTGATTTTATAGACGCTATAAACGACGGAGGCAAGGGGGTTACTTTTGATACTAAAAATGGCAATATAATAGCTAAGTTAAATGGTAAAGAAGTATTTAATGGTAATGCTTATATTAAAGGTAAAAAAGAAGGCTTTGATTTAATTAACTACGCTGATGGTTATCAAGAGCAAATAGACCAAGCAGATGCTCAAGCTTATAAAGGTTTAGAAAACTTAGTGCGTAAAGATATAATTAAAGGCGTTGAAAAAGGTGATAAAATAACTGGTGAAATTGCTAAAAACTATGCGGAAGCTAGGCAAAAGTATAAAGAAAGACTACTTAGTGGCGAAATAGCTATACCTATAAACGAGTCTACCTATCAAAAATATACGAAATTTGGATCAGAAGACCCTAATATTCTATCGTTACAATGGGGTGAAGACATAGGTACTCAATCTAAATTAACCAAAAAAGCTATAATAGAATCTATGGTTGAAAATAGATTTCCTGGAGGTGATAGAGTAGTTGTCCAAACAACCGAAGAAGCAAAGAAAAAACCAACAGCTTTTGAAATTAGAGAGCAACAACAAAAAGAAATGGAGTTACGACTTAAAGAACAAGAGTCTAAAGCTAAAATTCTAGGATTAACTGAACCTAAGTTTGTAAATCAATTTAAAAAAGAATATACACAATCACAACAAGTTGCATTTGAAGCCGCTTTACGTAGTTATAAAGAAATGAATATATTACTGGACCAACTTCAAGACCCTGAGTTTTCAAATAAAGAAGGTATTATAAATGAAGAAGGCATAGCTAGAGCTAATAATTTCTTTCCAGGCATAAAAGATCTAGGCATGGAAAAAGTAAATACAAGATTAAAACTTAAAACAGTTTTAAATCAGGAGTTTTTAAAAGGTGACGGAAAAACAGAAGGTCTTTCTATTAATGTTTTTCGAGTTATGAACAAGGATTATGAAGAGTTATTAGAAAAGCAAGATAAAGCTAAATATCCTACTGTTGAATTAGCTTCAGATTTAAACGATAAAGAAATTGGCTCTATAGTTAAATATGATGATATTTTGTACACTATTGTAGAAGTAGGTGGTAAAAAACAATTAGAAGAAAAAAAATAAAATATGCCAGAAGATTCTTTAGAAAGTTTAATAATAAAAGAAACTCCAGAAAACTCTGAAAGCTTAGAAGATTTAATAATAAGAGAGCCTTTAGAAGAAACAGTTGAAGACGCTGAATTAGTCTCGGAAGATGTTTCTTTAGATAGTCAACCTGATACAGAGGTACTTACTGAAGATCAAATAATAAGATTTAATAAAGGAGAGTTTTTAACTGCTGAAAAAGATTTATTTACTGAGTTTATAAAACCAGAAAATAAAGAATTAAGAAAAAAACAGTTGGCAAGTAAAACTTATAAAGAGTTAGAAACCTACATTAAAAATGTACCAGTAGAGTCTATTGAAAAAGAATTAGCTAAACAATATTTTAAAGTTCCTGATTTAGAAGAAATGAAAACTAGATTTGAGAAAGGTAGTTTTTTAATGTCTGAAAAAGAAGCTTTAGCAGCATGGGAGGATACTGGAGAAATACCTTTAGACATATATATATCAGACCTCAAAAAGCAAGAACAATATAATAATTATTTAAAAACTGGTGTTTTAGAGCCGTATAGTGATCAAAACGAGGCTGAGTTATATTCTTTAAGGAAACAAAGTAAGAACAATTTATATAAAAAAGAAGCAGAACTTTATTTAAGAAACATACCTGAAGATGTGCAGAAATTAATGCTTCCATTCGGTAGCAACAAAGAGTATAAAAGTTCAGAAGAAGCTGTTAAAGCTTTAGATATCACTAGACAGGCTTTAATAGACAATAGTAACCAAATAAAAAAAGACTATAATTCTTATATTAAAGAAGCTAAACCTTACAATGATAGAATTAAAGAAATAAAAAAAGAAATAGGAGACATAGAGTCTACTATAAAAAGCGGTAACATAAACGATGGTTCTGTTGAAGCAAAAGAGGCTTATTTAAGCTTATTAAACGAAGCTGAATTAATACAAGAAGAGTATACTAAAAAAGGCATTGATAAACTTTATAATAACATAGTTGAGTTTCAAGAGTTAAATAACTTAAATACAAAAGCATTTGAAGAAAAAGCAGAAAATGTAGAAACTAAATCTATTTTAGAAAAAGCTATAGGATTAGATTACACTTTAAGTGCTAGAGCTGGCATGGCTATGGAAGAGTTTTTTGTAGGAGGAGCTTTAAACTTTGGATCTTTAACCTCGCAGGTATTATTAAAAGCCGCAGGCGCTTCTAGAGGGTCAACTAAAATATTTCAACCTTATATAGATATAATAAAAGAGTCAACAGTAAATTACAATAAAAAGCTTGCTGAAAAAAGAGACACAAGTATACCTGAGGCTATTAGTTTAGATGACATTGAAAATGAAAATATAAACTTTTTTGATTGGTTTGGAGAGTCGTTAGCTAATAATTCACCTTCTATAGTAACTACATTTATACCAGGCGGCGCAGTTTTAAAGGGTTCTAGTTTAGTTAGAGGAGCAGCAGTAAAAGGAATAAGTAAACAAGCAGCTTTACAAGCTCAACAAAAGCTAATTAAGCAAGGAACTAGAACTGCTCAAGCTATATTTTTTACAGGTGAATCAGGAGGTAGATATGGTGATTTAGAAGTTCAACAAGCTAATGCTTTAGAAAGATTGCCGAAATTAAAAAAACAAATAGAAGAAGAATTAAATACTGATAAAAAAATAGAGCTACAAGAAGAGTATGAAGACTTAAAAAGAATAAGTGATTATAGCTTTGCTCAAAAAGCTTTTACGTCTTATGCTTACGGCGGTATAGCAACAGCTGCTGAGACTTTAGGTTCACTTAAGCTTATAACGGGTGGTAACAAGCTGGCTAAAGAAATAGGTAAGCAAAACTTTAAAGCAGGTGTTTATGGTTCTAAACTTAATTTTGCGGCTAATGTGACTGGTAAAACAATTTCTGGTATATCTAAATCAGCGGGTAAGGCAATAGCTGTAGAAGAACTTGAAGAAGGCTTAACTTTAATTGGTCATAATCTAGTTGACATAGCTGTTTTAGGAGAGAATAAGTCAGTAATAGAAGGTTTAAATAAAGATTTTTTAGCTAATACAGCTGTAACTTCATTTGCTATAATGGCACCTAAGACTATGGGTAATACTCGAAACATGTTAAAAAGCGAGTTTGCTATAAGAGAAGATTTAAAAGAAACCGAAAAGAAAACTTTAGAATTAATACAGCTGCAAGAGCAGTTTTCAGCTTTAGATCCTGGCGTTGAAAGAGACGAGCTAAGAGACAGACGAAGACAATTGCTTAATGAACTAGCTCTAGACGACGCGATGAGCTTAAATAACTTAAACTACTTAACTAATGAGCAAATAGTAGAAGTTTCTGATATAAACAGGCAAATGAGACAGTTTCAAAACCAAATGATTGAACTGGGCAAGACTGGCGATCTGTCTGAAGGAGGTAAGCAAGCTAAAAAAAGAATACAAGATCAATACAAAGCACTAGACGATAAAAGAACTGACTTACTTAATACGAAAAAATTAAAAATAAGAGAAGATAAGAAAAAAATAGCTGAAAGTTTAGGTGGGAATTTTGTTAATTTAAGAGCTGAATATTACTTTGGTTTAAATGACTTTTATTCAGATGTAGCAATGACTTTAATGCCTAAAGACGGTAAGTATATAGCTGTAGAAACTTCTGAAAATGGAGATATAACAACTGATTTATCTGATTTAAGCAAAGAAGAATTTGAAGCTGTAAATAATTTCGCTGCGTCAGGTCAAAATGCTACTATATTTGGAAACAATATATTAGTAAATAATACTATTGTTAAAAAACAGATAGGTGCATCTGAGTATTTTGGAGATGCCGGTTACGCTGCTGCAGCACCTATAGAAGAGCTTTTTCACTTGCAGAATAAAGCAAAAAACATAGTAGATAAAGATGGTTTACTTAGCGAAGAGGCAACTAAAGCTGTTGATCAAGCTATAGAGTTTATCGGAAACAAAAAAGAATTAGGGCTAATAAGTGAAGAAGATTATAATGACTTAATAAAAAGATTTGAATTATACAAAACAGGTGGTAAAGGAAAGGTAATACTAAAGTCTGGAAAAAGAGGTAGCGCCACTGTAGATGCTGAAGAGCTACTGGCTCAAATGAACAACGCTGTTGCTTTAGGAGCTTTAACTTTAGATGATGTAGGTAACATGCCCTCGTTAAAAAGCTTTATAAACGACCTTGGAAAAGATATATTTGGTGACTCTAGCTGGATGTTTGATTTGAAAACTTCAGATGATGTATTTAAATTTATTAAAAACTATCAGTCAAATATACAAGAAAAAGTGTCTTTAGCATTACCGGATGATGAAGATGAAACTGTAGAAAAGTTTTCTAAAATAGAAGATAATAAAAATATAAAAGAAATATTTGACAAGTTTACTGGACCAGCTGAAAATAGAAAATTTAAATCTAAAGAAGAATTTACAGGTATACCTATACTTAACAAAGAGGGTAATATAATATCGTATGAAAAAGATCCTTCACCTGAGTTCTTTGATGCTTTATTAGAAATAGAACAAAGTAATACTTTAGACGCTTCTATACGTAATACTGTTAGCGAGTCGTATTTAGATATGAATACTGGCTTTGTTAAAGAAGTTAAAGAAAAAATAAGTGATAAGTTTAAATCTGAATACGATGCTTCTAAAAATAGTTTATTTGGTTGGTTAACTGGTAAAAACATTAGTGGACAACCATTAATAAATAGAGCATCTGGAGATATACAAATTAAAAGAGGTAAAAAACCTTCTACAGTTTCTGCTGATAAAAAAATAGGTGGTGAAGATGCTAAAACAACTGTAGCTGAAACTTTAGTGTCAGATGATATAAGTCCAGAAGACTACACTGACATGAAGCTTGCTCAAGACAAGTTAAAGAAAATTAAACCTCAACAATCTAAAATAGCTAAAAAAATAGATTTAACTGATAATGAAATTAACTTAGCTAAAAGAGATATAATAGGTTTTTTAAGAAAAACTGATAGGCCAGCGATGACTGATCCTAAAAAGTTTTTTAAATCTTTAATTGATCATACAACTGGTAAAGGTGTTCAGCCAGGTGGTTTTGCCAAAGTTATATATGATAAATTAAGTTTGCCAAAAGATGGTAAATTATCGACTAAAAATAAAGAGGCATTTATTAGAGAGATAGCTGAAGATTTAATAGCTTTAAATAAGGTAGATCCAGCTGTTATGAGAAGATCTAAATGGACACCTTTCTATGAGTTAGAGATAAAGAATATGAATCCTACTCAAACTCAAAAAGCTATTGATGAAGGTCGTATACCATCTACAACTAATTTAAAAGCTGGAAATGATTTATTTAAAACGCTAGATCCAACTGTAGATGAAGTAGTAGAGTATTTAAATAATATTAGACCAGACGTTTTAAAAAGAAAAATGCCTAAGTTTTTAGGAGAAGTTATAGTTAAAAACGAATTTAACGAAATAGTAGATAATCCTAAACAACCTATTTACGATACTAAAGGAAATGAGACTGACAATACTATAGATTTATCAGAAAGTATAACAGAAAAAGAAATTACAAGAGGTGCACCACAGATTAAAGAAAAAATAGCTAGACCGCAAGGTGTTAAGTTTAGTAAAACAAGTATAAATAATGCAGCTAGGTTTTTTTTAGAAAAAAATAATATAAAAGAATTTAAATTCAATTTTGAAGGTGAAGAATTTATTTATGATGTAAATAAAGGGTATTTAAAAAACACTGATAATACAGCAATAAAGTATTACCAATATGTTACACAAGAAATATTACCTAAATATTTGCCAATATCTAATTTAGTAAATAGTAATAATTATGCTTCTAGGTCAGATAAATTTGGAAGAGGTCATTTTATGACAGGAAAGCGAAGAGCTAATATAGTCAAAAAAGGTTTAAAAAATGAAAAAAAATTTACTGACAGAGAAAGAAGTATAGTTAAAGAAGCTGTTAGCCAAAAAGCTTTCACTACTACAAAAAAAGGTAAAAAACAGCTTATTAATTTTGGAAGTAAAGAATATTTACAGAAAACAAAAAACAATTACGACGGATTAGAATATGTTTTATTTCAGCTGCAAGAAATGGTTAAGGATTACCCAGAAACATCATTTTATGTAGCGGGTTTATTTAATAGCGCTTCAGGTAATTCTGGACATTTTATAAGACAATCAGCAATGCCTAGAGGAGTTGATCAAGGTTTTATTGATGCAGGTTTTAAAGGAGAGAAAGAACATATATGGCAACAAAATCAAGCAGCTGAAATGATGTTTGAAGATATAATAAACGGCACTGTTAAAGAAAACTTTAAATTTATTAGAGATAATTACTTTATGTTAGGCATTTCTAATTCTAATAATAATAAACTAAAAGATTTATCGGGCAGATATGGTGAAAAATATAATTATGGAAATTTACCTCCTAGTATGTTTATTAAATCTTTAGCTGAAGCTTTAAAAACTAACAACTTTTCAAAAGCTATGAGTATATGGGTAAGGTATTTTAACTCAAATGTTAATGGAAACAATGGTGGTATGAATCCTAACTCTTTGACTTTTGACGGTAAACCAGTATCTGAATTGTTTAATGTTGGCGTAGAGGCTAAATATAAAAACAATCCTAATGTTATAAAATTCCAAAACTCATTAATTGAAGATCAAATTGTTAATGGATTAAATCCTAAAAAAGCTAAAGAAAGATTAAATAAATATTTAAATCTAGCACCACAAAAAACAAAAGCTGGTAAGTTTTCAAAGTCTGTTCTTTCTAAATCTAAGGTTTTAAACTTAGATGGTGATTTAAGTATGCAGGAGTTATTAGGTAAAGCTGCTAGCATAGATGAAGCTTTGAGTATAGCTAGAGATAATAATGCTCCAGTTAAAAAAATTAGAGTATTTGATTTTGATGATACATTAGCTACTACAAAATCTGATGTTTTATTTACAGAACCTAACGGAAATAAAGGTAAGCTTAACGCTGAAGAATTTGCTAAAAAAGGATCTCAATTATTAGACGAAGGTTATGTATTTGATTTTTCTGAGTTTAATAAAGTTACTAAAGGTAAACCTGGCCCACTATTAGAAGTAGCTAAAAAAATACAAAAAGCAAGAGGAACTGAAGATGTGTTTGTGTTAACAGCTAGAGCTCCTGAAGCTCAAGTAGCTATTAAAGAGTTTTTAGATAGTGTAGGATTAAATATACCATTAGAAAATATAACTGGATTAGGTAATTCTACTGGTGAAGCTAAAGCTAATTGGATGGTTGATAAAGCTGCTGAAGGTTACAATGACTTTTACTTTGCTGATGATGCTTACCAAAATGTTAAAGCTGTTAGAGATGTAATGTCTGTTGTTGATGTTAAATCTAAAGTACAGCAAGCTAAGTTTTCTAAATCAAAAAATATAAGTTCTGATTTTAATAAATTAATAGAGGAGTCTACTGGAATTGGAGCAGAAAAAATATTTTCAGATGTTAAAGCTCAAGTAAGAGGTGCTAAAGCTAAAAGACAAAGATTCTTTATACCACCATCAGCTGAAGACATGCTTGGTTTAGTTTATACGACCTTAGGTAAAGGTAAGAAAGGTGAAGCTCACTTAAAGTTTTATCAAGAAAACTTATTTGATCCTTATACTAAAGCTATGGAAAACTTATCTACTGATAGAGTTAACTTAATGTCTGATTTTAAAGCTCTTAAAAAAGAGTTAGATGTTCCTAAAGACCTTGCTAAGAAAACAGAATCAGGGTTTACTAACGAGCAAGCTGTAAGAGTTCACTTGTGGAATAAAATGAGTGAAAAAATACCTGGATTATCTAAAACTGATTTAAAAGAATTAAATGACATAGTAGAGAATAATCCTAAATTAAAAGTTTTTGCAGATCAAATACTATCTATAACTAAAGGTGATGGCTATTCTACACCTAAAGAAGCTTGGGCTGTTGGAACTATAACCACTGATTTAATAGATGTGTTAAACACTAAAAAGCGTGGTAAGTATTTAGAAACATGGAAACAAAACAAAGATCTTATATATTCTAAAGAAAATTTAAACAAGCTAGAAGCCGCATATGGACCTAAATATAGAGCTGCTGTTGAAAACTCCTTGAGACGTATGGAGTCTGGTAGTAATAGACTTGGTGGAGGTAATCAATTGAGTAATAAAGTTTTAGATTATATAAATAATTCTACTGGAGCTATAATGTTCTTCAACACTAGATCAGCTATACTTCAAACTATATCAGCAGCTAACTTTATAAACTGGGGATTTAATAACCCGTTGAGAGCTGGTAAAGCTTTTGCTAATCAACCTCAATACTGGAAAGACTTTGTTGAGTTAATTAATTCTGATTATTTAAAAGATAGACGTAATGGTCTTAAACTAAATATAAACGAATCTGAAATAGCTAATGCTGCTAAAACAAGTGGTAATAAAGCTAAAGCTGCTTTAAACTATATACTTGAAAAAGGATATGCACCAACTAAGTATGCTGATAGTTTCGCTATTGCCTCAGGTGGAGCTACATTTTACCGTAATAGAATTAATGATTTAATTAAAAATGAAGGTAAAACAGAAGCAGAAGCTAAGGAAATAGCAATGAAAGAATTTAGACAAGTGTCTGAAACATCTCAACAATCTTCTGATCCATCTAAAATATCTCAACAGCAATCTAGTGATTTAGGTAGAATGGTATTGCAATTCGCTAATACTCCAATGCAGTATGCTAGAATACAAAAAAGAGCTTTTCAAGATATAGTTAACAGAAGAGGTGATTTAAAAACTAACATAAGTAAGATAGCTTATTATGGCTTTTTGCAAAATATGATATTTAACGCCTTACAACAAGGATTATTTGCTTTAGGATTTGGTGATGATGAAATTGATGAAAAAGAAGAAGGTAAACTAATCAAAGCAGCTAATGGAATGTTGGATTCGTCTCTTAGAGGTTTAGGTATGGCAGGTGTTACTGTTCAGGTTCTTAAAAACTTAGGTATAGATATATATGATAGATCTAAAAGAGATAGACCTGAATACAGTGATTCTTATAAGAAACTACTAGATTTTTCACCAGCTGTAAAAAGTAAATTAGGAAAGTTTCAATCTGCTGCATATCCTTTTGATAGCAAGACTCGAAGAGCAGAGGTATTTGAAAAAGGATTTAGCTTAGATAATCCAGCTTATGAGTCTATGGCTAAGGTTGTTACAGGTACAACTAACTTACCACTAGACAGAATGTATAGCAAAGTGAATAATTTATCTGCAGCTATGGATCAAGAAACTGAAACATGGCAATCAATAGCTATGGTTTTAGGTTGGCCAGAGTGGCAAATAATGTCTAAAGAAGAAAAACAAAATACTTTTAGTAGAGATAGTTTTAAAATTAAAAGAAATTCAATTAAAAAAAGAACTCTAAAAAGATAGGGAACAATAAAAATACTGGGCACCATACCCAAAGTTCCTGTAACCAAAAAGGGGAAGTCGTAAATGACCTCCCCTTTTATTATTTTAATCCTTGCAGTATTCGCAAGTACCGCCTAGACATAGTCCGCACATAATTTTATATTTTAAAATCTATAACTTAAACCAAACGCAACAAAGAATCCTCCAGTAGCTATTGCCATTGTATTAGGATTCATATTAAATTTTGGTGCGCTCTTGTGGTGTACCATATAACCGGTCCCAGCTGTCATCATGCTAAGACCGGCAATTATTGTTAGCTTTTTCATGTTATCTCACATGCTCCTCCTGCACAAGCTAATTCACCTGAAAGATCTGTTTCATCTTCAACTTCTACAATGTTGCTAAGATCAACTTCCTTTAAATGTTTCATAGCCATATCATAATATACTTTGCCTATATCTTCAAAAGGTGCTTGTGTATAAGTACCGCCATCATAAGGCAGTACAGATAAACCATTATAGTGTTCTCTGTTATTCCACATCCATTCACCTGCTTTATCCCATTCATCTTGTTTAAGACTAACAGTTGCAGACACA
>Ga0257120_1000215_pt1 | contig 46375 bp, 37 predicted proteins | sample SI106_10metaG_FD_190153 | JGI IMG/M metagenome (GOLD analysis project Ga0257120, IMG submission 190153) | Marine microbial communities from Saanich Inlet, British Columbia, Canada - SI106_10 | ecosystem: Environmental > Aquatic > Marine > Inlet | place: Canada: British Columbia | collected...
TTTTAGAGTAAATCAGTTCCATATTAACGAAATTCAACCCGTTCGCGAACATTGATTGATCCTTAAGCGCTGGGAGCGCCTCTGCTAGATCTTTAGCAGCAAAGATATATGTTTCTTCAACCAGCTTTGACGCATGACCAGTGAACATCTTAATGATACCATTTAGGTCTAGCGGATTTATCATTTGCCCTTTATTTCTAGCAAACATTGCTTGACCATCTTTTACAGTTGCAAATAGGTTTTGACCATCAGTCTTTTCAGTTGGAGTTTCTTCAAAATCTAACCCACCTTGTAGTGATGATTTAACAATAGTCTTGAAATCTGCAAAAGTTAATGAGTGGTCATCGAAAGGGTGCATCATGTGTCCTGCTGCCCCACCTTCAAATACGAAATTATCCAAGTTGCTTACCTGGATTTTTTCGTTTAAGAATTCTGTAAAATTTGTGTATATCTTCATAAGAAGTATTTAGTTTGTTTTTATCCTAATGATGATGTTAGTGCTCCAATTGCAGCGCCATATTCTTCACCATGTTTAGACAATAAACCGTCTACCACTTCTTGTGCTTTTTCTTCGTCGAAATCATCTCCAAATGCTTTACCTAAAACAGCAAATGCATATTCTTTAAATTCTTCGTCAGATTTAACTTCTGCTTCATTTACCTTTGGAGCTTCTTCAACTTCTTCAGCTTCGTGAAATTCTTGATCTTCTTCTTCAGCCTCTTTAACTTCTGCTGAGTTATTAATTACTGGAAAGTTCTTACCGTTAAATTCAAATTCTTCAGCATCTTCTTCAACTGCTTTAGCTCTTGCTGCTAAGAATGCATTACCTTCGTTCATTACAGACTCATTAGCCCATATTAATTCAAAAGCATCTACTATTTTCTGAGCAGTATCGCTGTGGCCAAATCCGTCTAAGAATAGTGCCATACCTTCAACAATACCAATACCAGACCAACTAGCAGCGCTAGCCATAAATGCTCCAGCGTCATCTAATAAATTAATAATTGATTTTTTACCTACTGGAACGTTAATACCTCCTAGGCGGTCAATCTCTACCATTACTGTTGTAATTCTACCCTTTATTGCTTTACTTACAGGTTCTCTATATGAGTGAAAATTAGCATCTGTTAGTGCTTCTGCAATCATGTATTTACATACTCCTAGTAAAAGTTCTGAGTTCTCTGTTAATGCAACATGCTTCATAAAGAATTGCTCTAGAGACTTATTTACTTTCTTAGCATCTCTTAAATTACCTTTAGATACTACAAACTTTTCGTTGATTATCATATTGTTTAGTGATTCAAATGCTGGAACTAAATCGTAACTGTCATAAACATCAACCATGTACCATTTAGAATCTCTTTCAGAATATAAGTAGATAAATTCAGCTCCACCGTTATTAGCGGCATCTTTTACGAACTTCTCAGTATCTTTCATATCTCCATCTATAGTGGCTTTATCGCCGTAGAAGTTAATATCATCTATTTTTACTTCTAGACCTGAACCACCCCCTTTCTTCAGTAGTAAGTCTACTGCCTTTCCATCTTTGTAACCTTTTTTAATTATAGGTAACATGTGGTCTGGGTAACCGTCATAGTGCATATACACTGCTGTGATTTTTCCGTTCTTTTTTATTTTACCGATTTGAGATCTTGTACCCTCTTCGATTATAGCTAATGATTCAGAAACAGATGAAGTACCTAATTTAGAAAAGAATTTAGTTCTATCTTCTTCGTTAAGTTCTTTTATAGAGGTAACTCCAAATTCAGCTAATAAGTTTTTAAATGATTCTGCAGCAGTATCTCGTGCAGCTCTTTGTTCTTCTTCTAATTTAGCAGTGTGCTCTATTTCTGATGCATTTGCAAAGTCTTCAAAAGATTGTAATTTTAGTGAACCCATGTTGAATAAATTTTATTTTATTATTTTAGTATTGTATTATATATCCCCCTCAAATGTGACATTTTTTACCTCGAACGGAAACTTCTGTTCTCGATAGATTTTTTGCCTAGCTTTTGAATGCCTAATCAGGTAATTATCCCAATCAGGAGATGATAAGTCATCTACAAAATCAATGATATTAACATCCGTTTTAGACTTATGTTTTCTTAGACCCCTACCAATAGATTGCCTAATAATAACTTCCGACTTAAATGATTCCGTAAAGAATATGTTATGTATCTTGTTAATACTGATACCTGTGGAGAATGTACCATAACTAGCTACAATCACTAATTCAGCACCAGCTTCCATCTTCTTTTTATATTCTTCTCTAATATCTTTATCTGTATTGCCATCTACATAATATACTACTTTGTCGGACTCTTGTCTTAGTTTTTCATAGATCCGCTTACCATGTTCAATCCTATGGAATAAAACCAGCCCGTTGCCTTTTACTCTAGATATAATACTACATATAAATGCAAGCCTGCCTGGGGATTGAATTACATAATTGCTTTCAAACTTATAGACGTCTTTACTCTCATATCTGTTTTGTGACATTTCTCGGAAAGCATCTTTAGTAGTTTGCGGTGCGTAATCCATTTTTATTATCTTTACATTACACCCTGCAATATGGCCCTCTCCTTGTAAAAAGTTAGCGCTAACCTCTGTAATCACAGGTCCCGTATGTGCCATTAATGTTAATCTATCTAAAGTACCGGCTTTAGGTATTGTACCTGATAAACCGAATCTGTAATTAGCAGCAGTACATTTTCCTAAAATTGTTTTAATAGATTGTGATTTCGCCTTGTGCGTTTCATCAATAATAACTGCGTCAAATTGTTGAAAATATTCTTTATCCTTTTTAACTAGAGATTGGTATGTGCCTATTACTACATTTCTACCAGCTCTAATCTTTTGACCAGAATATATTTGTTGTACTTTAATGCCTACTTGATTTTTCCAGTTATAGTCTTGAAAATCTTCCGAGGCTTGAAGTACTAATGATACATTTGGTACTATAAAAAGAATTCTGCCAGCCTTTTGTTTTTCTAGGAGGTAAGCTACTGCCATGAAAGAAATTAATGTCTTACCTGCCGACGTTGCCAACTCACTTAAACAGTTTCTAAATTTAAGTATATTATATGCTGCTTCAATTTGATAATCTCTAGGTACTATTTCAGATCCATCAAAGAATTCTGCTACCCATGATTCAAAATCAGCTGCTTTTATATTAGTATCAAACAGCCTAGTAATACCATTAAGTTTAAGCTCATACTTATATTCTTTACATAAGCCCATGACCTCTCTCCATAGTCCGGAAGGAATCCATTTATCATCTTTAATATAAGAGATATATCCATCCCAAAGACCTTTCTTTACTAGAGGGTGAAACCTCCAAGAGTCTATGCGTCTATTTAATGTAATGTTGAGTTGTTCAACTTCCATTTCAGTCGCGGTGTCGACTCGCAAAAATTGCTTATTATCTGTTAAAGTTAATTCCACTTATTCTTATAGATCTTTTATGGCTAACCTATTTCTAATAGCAAAGCCCATATTATCTAGTGTTTTTACTGAGTCTCTTAGCCAATCCATTTGATTCTCTAAATGAGATAGAATCATATTATCATCTGCTAAATCGTTTTCTAAGAACTTCTCCTTTTGTTTCTCACCTAACTTATAGTCATAGTTGTAGTATCTGATATAAGCCTCTCTGTATCTGCCGGCAATAACTTTCTTTTGTTGTTTTATTTTGACATTGATATATGCCATTTGATCGACTAAGGTCTGTCTAGAAGATAACACGTTAGCGATAACTGCTTCCATGCCGTTTATATGTCTAAGTCCTTGTGCTAATTCTCGAATAGTAACTGACCATTCGTTTCTTTGTGCACTAAGTTTTTGATCTAATATTAGTATTTTTTTACTATCCATATATGTTATATTAAAAGAGCGACGGTTTGTTCCTATCCGGCTTAATAAACTTTGAAGTCTTTTGTCCCGGTTTAAGTTTAGGTTTACTAAATTTCATATCGGGTGATTCTTCTCCAACATTAAACGTAGGCATTTCAAAATCAATTAACATCCTCATTTTCTTGAAGCGGTCGCTATCCTTAAAAAAGTCCTCTAATGTATCTTCCATGTCTTCTATACGTACCATAAGTCTAAATCGCTTGATGTGAAATAATTCTCTATTTGCTTCCATGCGTCAGACTTTTGAGCGTAACACACTTTAATCAAATCGTTTAGATCTTTGATATTATATGTATCTAACTTAAAATCACCTAGAAATTTAGACCACATAAATACAGGCCTTCCTCTCTTTAGTTTCTCTGTCATTTTCTTTTTGCCAGTAGCATCATTATCAAATAAATATCTGACTGTCGCGATTTCGTCAAATTCTTCTGTTGATCTACCTGCAGTTGCTAACGCAATTGAGTTATGCATAAACTTCGCATCAATCGGTCCCTCGAATAAAGTGACTGGTTGTTGGAAATTAACCTGCATAATTCCAAAAAGTGTAGAAGCCTTTGCTAATTTAGTTAACTCTTCTGGAGCTAATTCTAAGGGCTTATTCCACTCTTCATATATTTTTGGCAAGTCATAAGTGAGATACCTAGAACCATAGCCTTTCATTCTTCTGGATTGTGCGCCGATAATTTTGCCTTCCATCCCCATATTTAAAATCCAAAGACGATTGCCTTTTGGGGAAAAAAGAAACTCACTAGCTTTATTATGAAGTAAGCGCTCTTTTAATTGAAACCAGATCCATTCTCCAGGTTCAACCTCTTTAGCGTTAAATACTTGTTTAAACTCATCTCGAGTTAATGCTTTCTCTTGGACGCTAGCAAGAGATGCATTCTGTAATACTTGTTCCTGATTAACTGTTTGTTTATTCTCTTTAATATAGTCAATAATAGTAAAGGAATCTCCAGTGTTAGGCATTCTAACTTCATGGTCTTTTAATAGTCCATAAAGATTAGTATGGTGTGAACAATTGTAACAATGATACTGAAGCGTATCCCAATATAAGTTTCCACGTTTCTTTGTGTCATCTTCATGTGAGTCACCACAATAAGGACATGCCAGGGTTATTCGCCCTGGCATATCTTTAAGTAGTTGCTTATTTGGAGCGGGGTGTTGTTCTACGCAAACTTGTTTGAGTGAAACCTTTATCCTACTCTTAAGCTCTTCAGTAAGTTTTATATTAGATGTTGAGGTCATCTAGGAAAGAATCTAAGTCATCATCTGTAGTTACCTTGCTCTCAGTAGTTGTCGCCGCTGCCGCTGGAGCTGATGCTCCTGCTGTTGCTTCTACTTTTGCCTTAGGAGCCGGAGCAGCCTTTGGTGCAGAAGTTACTGACGCGATGTCATCCCCTGGATTAAGATACATTCTCAATACATTGTTTACAAAAGCTCTGGTATCTTCATCCCATGCCTTGTAATCGTAGAGTGCTAAAGATGGTGCACTTTCAAGTTCTTCCTTGATAGCCGCCATAGTCTCTTTCGTTCTTTCTGCTGGAGCATCGCCCATTAGAATAGCATTCTTGCTAGAAGAGAATTTAGATTTATCATAATTGTTATATTCACCCTGTCTTGTAATTACAAGCTCGAAGTTCTTACCTTCGAATAGGTCAAATACTTGTGTTGGTTCACCAAAGTCTGGCTTCAACTCAGAATCAATCTTCTCTTTAATCTTATATCCAAATTTGAATACTTTGTAAGTACCTTCCATTTCTGGATTTTGTGGATCTTTAATGATCTTAATAAGAGAATAATACTGTTGACGTCTCTTCAATTTTTCAGAAGATTTTCTGTCTACAGCAGAATCTGATTTTCTCAACTTCCAGAATACATCTGCAATAGGGCAGTGTTCTCCAATAGTTTGAGGTGAGTCTACTAGTTTACCATCTCCAGAAGAGTTAGTTAACCAGTGTACGTATTTTTGAACCAAAGATTTTCTTGGGTTCTCTGGATTAGGTACAAAACGTATTAATGCTTTGTAAGTTCCATCTTTGCCGTCATCGGCAGTTGGTTTGTAAACTTCGTTTGTTGAAGTTTTTTCAGGCTGGTGTGTTTCCACATCTTCCACGCCTAAATTAAAAATGTCAAATGAATCGCTCATAATTTTCTTTTAGTTGTTTAATTGTTTAATAATGAAATACTTTAATGTCTTTCAGTTCCTTATAGTTGTACAATATACAATAGTTTCAATTAAATGTTAAGGTTGCTCCAGAAGGTTCCTTCCATACTCCGTCCTTAAGCTTAATCAGCCCTGATTTGTGGAGTAACACTAACTTCTCATCTTTCGTGAGTTGGTTCGCTGCCACTAGTTTGTCTAGGATCTTTACGAGGTGAAGGTATTCTGCAGTAATTAACATATTGCTTGTTACTTTGTTTATTATACCTATTATATATCTAAGTTTTGTTTTGTTTCTAGATATTAGCATAATATATTTGTTTCAAAGTTTTTACAAAATAGTTGCCTCTATATTTTTTTATGTCAATTATTATTCGTATATTAGTACTGTAATTAAAAACATATAAAACATGAGTAATCCACACTACGAACATCAATTAAAATTAAACGCTATGAAGAAACACACTAAATTATCATCGAGAAACAAAACCCTTCTTTTAATGGGGGCTAAGACCACTGGAAGCTTTCTAGAGGGTTATTACTATATAGAAGAAAGCTTATATGTTAATGAGTCTAACTCGCTACATTCGTTCTGTACATGGATTGACGACATCATCGGTGGGGCAGGTCCTGTTAATATCGATATGCTATGGCTCGGGTTTAAATACCCAGAAGTAGACGAATACTCTATAGCTTGTGCAGAGATCAAGAAAAGAATGGATGAAATTAACTCATATACTGCCTAATGAAAGACTTTAAATGTGTAATCTGTAAGGAATTAATTAAAGAAGAGTGGGGTAATAACCCTGCTCCAGTAAAAAATAGTGGTAAATGTTGTGATTCTTGTAACTATAAAGTTATCATACCTGCCAGAATGGGCCTTTTAATCCCTAGATAAAAAAGATTGTAGATTTGTTGAATCTTTTTGAAACCTTTTCTGGGTATTAGCATATAAGTTATGTCTTTAACGTCAAGGCCAGATAAGGTTCTGGAATGTAAGCTTTAAGACTGTAAGCAGAGACTAGTACAGAAAGGGCTTGAAGCAGAGACTTGGTTAGTCTGGCAAATTTTCCCCTAGTTGCTGAAGCAAATAATGATTAAGGAACCAAGCATCGACAAGATCATCAAATGGTTTCGGAACTTTAGTCACCTCACCTATTTCTGATACACAATACTTATGGAGATGGCTTGAAGCTAATTCATCACTCTCACATACATTATTTAAGAATGACATCCAAAGAGCAGCTTTATTCATATTCCCTTTACCAGCGTGCTTCTTAATAGTAGTAGGTGCAACGGTCAGTAAATTTTTGACCTCGAGTTTTGAAATCATTTGTTCTTTTAATATAGCTGCACCTGCCGCCATATCAATAATATTATTAGTTCCCATTTTAGATCCGTATGACGAACCCTCAAATGCTATATGATAATCTTCTGTAGTTTGTGTAATCCCTGTAATTAATTTAATAAGATGATCGGCTGTAGTCTTGTATCTTATTATTTTAGCAAACTCATTTTTAGAATAATCACCAACTGAAGATTTCCAATCAGGTTGATGAATTAAAGATACATCTGGAAATTGCTCTATTTCTTCTTGCCTTCGTTGTTCGGCTTTTGTGCCTGAATTAGGTTTAAGATATGAGATAAAGTGATACCTGTTTGTACTAGATTGCCAGATACAAATACCAGGGGAATTAAGCGAGAAGTCAACTGTAACTAGATTCAATTTAGACTCTTTTACCCATCGCAGCACCTAAAGCGGCACCAACTAATCTGGAAGTTAATAAATCGTAGAATACACCTTTTTGTATACCAAGTACTTTACAAATAACTTTACCAACAGATTTACCTAAAGCAAATCCAGCTAAACCACCAAAGATAGAACCTAAAAGACCTTCGTTAACAAAGGCTTCTTCTAATCTGTCTAATTCAAACGTACCATCTTCTTTTTGGTATTGTTGTACAAATTGCTCAAGAGCAAAATCTACTTTGTCTTCTAATTCAGTAGTCCACTCTGATTGTAAGCCTTCTTGTAAAAGTCGCATATCAGTATCTGTTAGTTGTTGTTCAACTAGGTACTCATTAAATGTTTTAGTATCTTTCATGTTTTATATATCTTATTTAATCTATCTCTAATCTTAAGTCTAACTTGTTATAGACAAAGTTGCACTCGAACGTACTGAAATCAGATACATTCTCCGCCATATTTAGATTTAATTCGTTTATTGAACTCATAATAATATTAGTAAATTCCATGTATGCCACAGAAGCACCTTCGGCGTCTAAAATCCTTAGAGTCATTGGGTCAATATATTGTTGCTTAGTGGTCCTAGCATAATAATAAAGCAGAGTGTCCATCATAATCCAATAATTAATATAACCATCTAACAACTGAAAAGTCACTGTAAATTCTCTGGTTATTGTATTTTGAATTGGAACTGCACCTCTATGGTATCTTGTAGTACCGTCATTATCTGCTTGTGTTGTTGGATCAAAAGCAACTCCAGGAATATTAAGACCTTGAATAGAGTAATTGACAAAATCAATTGGCTCTGCTAAAAGTCCTCCCGGAACTCTGTTTAAATACTTCTTGTATTTTTCAGCAACTTCCTTAGGGATAAATCCTCTAGGGAATCTAAAATCGTATGCGTTGTTTCTGCTATTTAATATCATTATCCAATAGTAAATTTACCTTTAGTAATCATAGTCTCATCTTTACCATTATCAATACTGATATAAAATGAATCTACTGACATACCTCTGATACTAGAAGCATTAGCCTCATTAATCGTAAATAAAACTTCGCCTTTACCCATGTCAATATCTTTATTAAAAACATGATTAAACTTCAGCTTAGTATTACCGTCGGTAAATGTAAGTATAACTCTTTCAGCATTTTCAAATGAAAGCATCTCAAAATCATCCCCTCTTTTCTTAGCAATTGCAAACTTGTAATAAGAAGCAAAGGGAGGAATACTAATAGATAATTCACCTTCATTTACAAAATCAGTTGTATCGAATTCTTCAACTGTTTTAATAATTGGATTATCACCAGCCCCTACTAAATTTACTTTAGCTGAACTAGCAATAACATTATGTCTTTCAACAAATGTAGGAACATATTTAATTGTTCTTGGTAAATTATCAGTAATAAAACCAGAAATAACTTTATTTGTAGCTAAGCTTGGCAGTATATTGTATACCTCAGTTAATATATTTGGATTATCAATTTTTAAAGCATTTAACCTCTTACCGTATTTAGCAGCTTGATCTATTGTCAAACTAGCTCTTTTTACAATTTGAGTATTATCTGTTTGGTTGTAAATTCTCATAGTCACTTCGATTGAGAAGTTAACAGCTATATTAGCCCTATTAATTACAGGTCTAAATTTTAATGGAGTATTAAAATCTTCGTATTGTGTAAACTGAGTCGTATAAGACTTAATCTGAGCAGAACCTATCTGCTCGAATACATCCACATCATACATTACTATAATATCGTCAGAAGATGTCTGTATTCTATCTAAGATATGTCCTTCAAAGTTATTTATAGAATTATCTTTCTCTCCATATATGTTAAAGTAATCTCCGTCGTCTGCGTCTTCTACTACAACCGTAAAATCTGCAAATTCATCTTCTCTACTTACAGTAAATCTATTCTCTTCGCCAGTATATACATAATCAAACCCTTCAATAGTTTTTAACTCATCCAATAACGCAAATCTAATTCCATAATTAGAAGTCACGTTTAAATCGCTAGAACCTATAGTTCCATCACCGTAGAATCTATCATTAAATTCTGCATTTTGATTTACTAGAGTAGGTACTTTTAAATTAATAAACTTAGACCAAAGAGTTTCACCTAAGATAAAAGGCTTAGGATTTGCATACTCATAATTACTTTGGTTTAAATAAACTAATTGAGTTAAAAGGTTTTCAACACCTGTATTTCTTTGTGCAGAAACTTCAAATAAGAATCCTTGAAATCCTCTTGCTGCAAAACTAAAACCAGATTTTAAGTGTAATCTAATACTATCATAAAGTATATAATTTATATTAGCAGTAGCTTCGGTTTGATAATTTAAAAGATCGGCCTCATTACCACCAGTCCATAATGGGTTATTGTTAATATAATTATGCATTTCATAATCACCCGTTGAATCGTATCCTAATAATGCGTACTTTGTAGCATCACCTAACCCCGGAGTTTTAACAGCATGGTACCTTCCAATTGTTTGGTTAATATCGTTTCCAGTAGACTCGTCTGGTGTAGAAAAAAGAGGGTTTGCCCTAGTATCTACGATTATCTTACCACCCTTTAAATTAGGATAACTATAAGATATTTTACCGTTTGTTGTTGGAGTAAACTCCCCTATATTAGTAACTGGTGAAAAAGTGTAAATACCTAAACTACCAGAAATCGTAAACGATGCAGGAGCCGGTAAAGCACTTAAATCAAATTTATATGTCTTGCCATTCTGTAATAATAACGTTCTAGCTGCAAAGTTTTCTACAGCAACATATCCGCTAATTACAGTTACATCAAAATTCACCACGGCACTTCCTAATTCATTAATTAAGTGTCTTGCAGAAAATGGATCTTGATCCACTGTATCTAAAAACATTACTTCACTACCGTTATCATCTACCTCGATCTTATACTTTTCTAAGTCCCCTTGATCGTGGTACAAAAACTCTAATAAGATGTCTTCGTCTATTCTAAAATATCTGCTTGATTGTGCCATTTAAAATTGTAAAAATTTAGGTGAGTAATAAAGACCGAAACCTATAGAAGGGCCTGTACTAATCACTTGGTTGTTATTTAAGTTAATACCATAACCAACGCCGAATCCAATCATCCATCTTGATTTCTTTTCAGCCTTTCTGTTTAGCCTAGTATTAACTAAATTAATATTTTCTATATCTTGTATCTTTAATCCTGGATAACTGGTAGATAGTTTAAGTCTATCAGCACCATCTACATTCTCAATCGCAGCCATTAGGCTTAATGTTTGTGTTAATTCAAATTTAGTTTGCAATACTGTAAACTGGCTACTATCAAATTTAACAGTAGAGAATCCACTTAGAATCCTAGAGTTACCACCACCAAAATCATCATTTGCTGCAAACGTAATTTTTGTGGTATCTAGTCCCACGCTCTCTGTAGTTGTGGTTACGTCTAAGCTATCTTTAATCTCTAAATTAGCAGAAATAAGAGAATTAACTTCTTTTAAATCTTCGTTTAAATCTAAAACCTTTTTATACTTCTTTATTAAATTGCCTTGGCTTTTTTGTAAATTAGATACATCAAACTCATAAGATCTAATTTGAGCTAATTGGTCTCCATTAGAATTTCTTAAAATAACAATTGAGTCTTGAGATGCTTTAAAATTATTAAGACTTCTATCAGCATCTTCTTGTGCTAATTTTACATCTTGTTTTAAATTCTCAATACTATTACATTGTCTAAGAAACAGCATAACAAAAAGACCCCCTGCGATAAACATCACCAGAGTCTTATTTGAAAATATGTCTTTTATTTTACCCATAATTAATTTATATTGATATTCCGTTACTATCTAGGGTTAAATCCCCACCTGAGATAGAGATCGAATCTCCACTTAATGTTCCATCAGCCTGCAAGTTTAAATCACCTCCAGAAATAGAGATAGAATCACTAACAGCAGAACCACATGGTGCCATACAAAATTCAACCCATGCATTATTAATATATCCTTCAAATTTTTGACCACCAGAATTATACCTAATCATCCCAGACTCCCAAGTACCAACAGCACCTGAGTTATTTAATCTAAAATTCTCAGTATATGTTGTTGGCATATTAATCTGAAATCTAATATCTGGTGCACTTCCAACAATAGGATTTACTGGAGATAGATTATATCTAACATATCCAGATTGATCTTCAGAATCAAGTTTAATCTTATTATCCGCGTTATGCCAGAAAGTAGCATATTCTGCATCAACTACCGTATTAGCAAAATTGTAATGTCTACCAACATTCAAAGTAGATCTTAAAATGGTTTCACCATCTGATGCCGAAGCACCCTCGTCAATGAATGAAGAATCCCCTAGCCAAATAACTGGAGTTTCTTTATTTGTAGAAGGCTTTGGTTTTAATATTGTAACGTTATCTACATTATCGTTAATATCTAAATCTATCGAAATAGATTTCCATGGGCTTGTAGTTTCTCCTGAGTCACCTTTAGCTCCCGTATCGCCTAGTTCACCCTTTTGGCCAGTTTGGCCAACAACTCCTTGGCCTCCCTTTAGACCTTTAGGTCCAACAGGCCCACCGCCGTTTGCTAGTATCTGATCGAAGTTATAGTTAACCTTATCGAACTTAATACTATCAGAGTCACTCGGATGTAATATTTCTTGAATGTTAATGGCCATTTCTTATGACTGTATTTTTATCATAGGTCTTATTCTATATGAGTAACCTAATCTTTTATTATATATCAACCTAAAATTAAGGGGCTTTTGTTCGTGCGCCTTAAAAGTAAAGTTCGTGTCATTTGTGAACCCTCCATCGTCTAGATTTGAGATACTTGCTGAAGATAAAACTTCTGAAGCTTCCCCTTTAATCCTACTTGTATAAATTTTAATCAAGTCCAAATTAAATGTGTTTAGTAAGTTATTTTCAACATAAAGCAATGCATCATCACTGGTTGTTGTTTTATCACCCGCAGAATTTGCTGCAGTTACAAATTTATTTATAGAATCTAAGACTCCATCTTGGCTTAATACACGTTTTATTGTTGTTGCAATATAAAAATCAATATAAACATATTTTTTATCTTCAAATAACACAATATCAGTTTTATTAATATTATTTTCTAAAATACTATCTTGTTGTTCTTGTGAGTTTACAACATACGTAGTAAAATTAGTCATATTGTAAGAGTCTCTTACCTTCATTATAGTAGAACCTAAATAAGATCTTTCTTCTTTAGTTTCAAACGTTCCAGGTATAGCCTCTGTTAATCCTCCTGATAAAGATCTAGTATAATAGTTTTTATCCCAAGAAGACTTAAACACATTTATATCTTTCTTATCTATCGCAACTTCTCCTATTAAAGGATATAAAGGTAGTTTATCAGTAGATGCCGATAGCTTAGTTACACCTGATGCGTTAGACTCATTTACTTTTCTATAGAAATGGTTTTTAATTACACCCCAATTAGAATCGTGAGTTCCATCATCTTGTATAAATCCTAAATTAAAGGCAGTATTACATCTGTTGTACCTCTTGTAATAATCTCTAGCTAATTTAATCTCTTCAGCGTTAGTTAAAGAATGTTTATACATTGATTCTTCAAAAGCTAACTCAGTTTGATTCAACGTTGTTTGAAGCGTGTTTGTTTTAAAGTGAGAATAAGTATCTGTAAAAGTTACAACCGGGGTAGTGTCTACTGTATAATTACCGTTATGTCTAACTAAAAATGGATAATATGTATCTCCAGGTGCAAGGTTGTAGCCAATAGTACCCTGTTTTAATTTAAAGGTCTTAGGTTTATCTTGATCAGAAACTGTAACTAAATTAGATTGTTTAATTATTTCAACACCGCTTTCAAACGATATTTCAAATCTATTATTTAATACCTCACCAGTTTCTTCAATAGTAGTATAAACAATCTCACCATCATTTAACCTTAATAAGTCAGCAACATTATTAACCGTCAACCTATCCATGATAGCCGTAAACGCATTCTTACCACCTTGTTTATATACATATTCAGCACTGTTTTGAACGTAACCAGCAATGTTAGAAACATTGACAGGGTTGCCACTTAAATCTACCGGACCACTTGCCAGAGTTATCTGGTTTTGGTCATCAATTGATTTAATTTTAAGAGCAAATGTAACTTGACCACTTGAATCAGTAACAGTAATTTGCAATTGACCAAATATATTATCTTCATCTGGACTAATTTGATCTAAGAATTGTGGAATACTACCTGACACATGATTAACGCCATTAGCCACTAAATAATCTTCGGCACCCGGGTCTGTAAAATTAATATCGTTAAGGTTTAACGCCCCAGTTAGGTTTATATCAGAATAAGAAAAGTCTTCCTCTTCGTGGTTCCATACAAAACTGTGGTTTAATTCATATAAGAGTTTTCTATTCAAGGCGCCATCAATCCATAAATCATCTAAAGAAACTGTGATTAAGAATATTACAAACTTAAATTTCTTATTTTGAATTACTTCATATTCGATTCCATTAGTAGAGTTCCCGCCTCTAACCATCACTAACGTACTAAACTTATATCCATTAAAATCTGATGACTTAACAAACTCAACAGCCTTAGGATTAACAAACTCTTTTCTATTTTTAAAATTTACTTTAATACCTTTAAATATAGTACTTGCAAATGAAATATCATTACCACCAGAAACAGGAGTATATTTCTTTTTAAGATTAGTCTTAATATACGATTGAATGTTAGATACGCCATTAATTTCAAATCCCTCACTAATCATAAATCTATCAAAGTAGTTATATGTTGTACTTTTAAAATGTGCAGGTGTAAGTTCAAATCCATCTAAGAAATTAACATAACTAAAAGTGTCGTTTAGTTGATCATGTTGTAAATACTTAGGCAAATTATCCATATAGAACCACTCATGTGTCATTCCTAATCTATCTCGACCATCTGATCCAAAATCAGGTGAGAAGTTTGTTCTACCAAATGCCTCATTTGCATTTAAGTAATACGGTTGTTCTCTAACAGTTAATGAATCTTTTAATACCCACTTATTAATATTAGGCACTACTCTAGATTTTATAGCAAATTCTTTAAGGCTATTCTCTTCTAGTCTATCATATTCAGACCATAATTTAACCTCATTATATTCATCTAAAGTTTCTTCTGGTAGAATATCACTAATACCTGAGAAGTAATTATCTGGAGATAAATCATAATCATTACCAAACACAGATAATGTATTTGTAGTACTTCTTTCTGGCTCATAATTAATACCAGCACTTGTTTCGTAATCTAATTCTTTAAGGTCTGAGTTTGATCTATCATAAAAATCAAAGTTCATATCGTGTATATCGTATGCAGAAAATAAACCTAGCCTAGCAATGTTCTCAGCGTAAACTTTATGTTCACCACTTTCTAGTGTGTTTGTATTATCCAGTATTATTTTCTTGTAAATAGAATTAGATCTACTAGTATCATCAACGATATCAATTACAGTATTATACGTATTTAATGAACTGGTTTCTATCATATTTCCAACGACAACATCTGAGGCTGAATCCTTAGTTACTAAAACTGATTTCCCAGCCGAGTTACCACCGGACATATAATAAACCGCATTAAGAGATAGAGTGCCGGCACTTAATTTAAGCAATCCATTTGGATGTAATGTAGTCTTAGTGTCTCTATTTTCTAAAGTAATAAATTGTTCTGCGTTAGTACCTGGCACTAAAACGCCAGACTGCAAAAGCCTATATCCTTTTAGTTTAGATTTAATATAAAATTCAGCTGCACCATCTTCAATTAAAACATCAAAGTTAATAGGGCTGTTGTTAATACATCCCGCAATTGCTTTCGCAATCTCAGCGTTAGTACCTTGTAAAGAAAATGATGTACTGTTAAATGTTCCAGCAGATAAATCATGCGTTGCAAAGAACGTTGAATTATCTAAATTAACAGAAGATTGAATTTGCGTTACTTTAGCAATAGAACTAGAAGTAAGTATATTTACAGGTGTAAAATTAAGTTCTAAATCTTGTAAAGTAGAATTTATTTCAGTAATAAAGATTTGATTATTATCTTTATCTATATCTACATTAATATTAAAATCATTACTAAATAAGTTTTGTATAACTAAGAAAGTAAGCTCCATTGTAACCTGTGTTGAAACTTGGGCAGTGAATTCTACACCACCTTTATTACATACTAACTGCCAAACCTCACCTGGAATATGTCTTAGAAACTTAATAGAGTACGACGACTCTCTAGATTCAAAAACAACAAACCTGTCATTTATAGCAGGAGTACTATTAATAGTTCCTTTGACAAAATCAACACCCGCAGAATCCTCTTTGACTAGATCAATAGAATTCCCATTAGGAGCTGTTCTAATCTCACCTGGTATTGCATTACTACTATCCTCAACAATTAAGTTTAACTCTTTAGTATCATATTTTGCTTTAGAAGATATTTTATAGAATGAATCACTAATATTAATATAACCTAAAGTAGGAGTTCCGGAAATATGTTTAAATGAAGGAATTGCAGACTCAGGGCTTTCGTTAATATAAGAAACTAAATTCTTAAGAGTAACATGTCCATCAATAGATGAATTTACATTTCCATATCCTGAATCTATGTCATTTACATATAGCCCAAAATACCTATTAATAGTATAGTCGTTAGCATTATCATCAAATAAAAACTCTAAATTAATTAGATTAGCACTTGCTAGTTTATTTCTTTCAAAGCCATCTGTAATTAAAGCGTTACTTGCAATTAACGGATTATCAGTTCTTATGAAATCTTTGTATAAGAATTCACCTTTAGAAGCAAACCCACCCTTGTCTAAATCAATACCTCTAAAGCTGCTCTTTTCTTCTCTAGCAAAATTAAACTGTATTGGTGACTTAGGAAATGCTTCAGCATTTACGTGCCTTCTAATATATTTACCTAAAGAAGAATCAGAGGTTAAATCAAATGTTTTAACAATCTCAGAGTTCTTTAAAATATCTTGTATGTTATCGTAATTAGTTATCGTATCAAAATCTAGTTCCCCAACAGGATCGTTAACCCTAAAGATAACAAATTTCTTAGGAATATCTTTGTCCAACCAAATTGGCGCTAGTATCCTAAGGCCTTCCTCGTGTAGTTTAGAGTAATTATATGTAGTCCCATAGTGATAAACCTCTTCTATTTGTTTATCAAAACTATCTTGGACTGCGTAGTCCGAATAATCAGATCTAGTAGCATACATAATATCAGATGGCGTTGAACTACTTTTGTAAAACTTATATAAATCGTATGCATAATCTCCATTTGGATTTAGTTCCCATTTTTTATACTCAACAGATGCCAGCTCTTTAGTTGCGTTAATAGACTCTAGATATATTTTATCCACGCTATTTGCTACTAACTTAACGTTAGTTGATAACTTAGGGTTTGTTCTTAATAAAGGCTTAGATACATTCTCCAGTTCATAATTTTCTTCTAAATCAAAATTAGGCTCTGTTCTATTTAATATCTCAGCATTATCAATTGCAGGAAATGTATATGTAGTCCAAGTTCCAACGGGGCCTGCTTGTGTTATACAATCATAACATGCGACGTCAGTACCTGCGACACTAATGTCTTTGTAATTAACAGACGCCTGGCTTCCTAGTCCTAGATCAACTGCATTAATAGAAACTGGTTTAGCAGGAATATCTGAAATACCACTAGTAACTTCTTCTGCCTCAATTGCAGATTGCATTATATTTACAGCATCTGAAATATTAGTTGCCATAATTGAATTAGTATAGGTATAACACTTGGAACCTATCTTAACCTGGCTACGAGTATCTGTACTTATACCAGTAATTTCTCTAACAAAATCATTTATATATGAAATGTCTGGATCTAGCATATTGACTTTATTAGCCATTCCATCTATAATATAGACCGGATAATAAGGAACACCTCCAGGTATACCTGGATCTAATTGTGCTTCACATCCATAAAATGCGTAATATATCGAAGTGTTTAAACCAGTATCATCTCCTAATCTAATTGAACCACCTGCCGAAGGGATGTTCCATAATGCAGGTCTATCATAATCTACATTAATATTCCCACCGCCATCGTCACATCCACCTAAAACCGATGTAGCTGTAGCAATTTCTAGTAAGTTATCGTTAGGGCTAAATCCATACCATCTATAAGATCCTGTATATCCAGTATAATTATCGTTGTCCCATACTACCATACCTCCAGTTGCAGGGTCTAATAACACAGCACTTGGTTGTAACTCTTGGTAGTTTAAAGTATTTGCAGCAGTCATACCAACCCATACTTTTTCCTGTCCTTTTGCTAGATCTAAAAGAGTGTAAGGATCTGCAGCGTCTACGTCTTGTCTATAGTATAAAGTAATAAGTGTAAAATTACTTTGAGAATTTAACCATGTCATTCCGTTTTTAGCATTACATACAGCACCTACATTAGTAGGATCTGGGTTATACCAATAAACAGATATTGCTTTTGTAGTATATGTAATCTCTTCTGGGCATGTGTAAAGATTTGTAGAAGCTCCATTCGCATCCGTAGTAGTCGACCATAAATTACCGTTCTGATAATAATAAGTATTAGTGCCCATCGGTGGGTTTAACCCATCTTGGCGATATGCTCCATCTGCAAGTACATAGTTTGAAGGAGCGTTGTTTTGTAAATATTGATTTGCGTAGTATTCCGATGCAAACAACTGCCCACCAGCCGAAACTACATCAGCTAGTGTCGCAGTTTCGCTAATATTTTGCCACGCCTCACCCTCTTCATAAATACCATCACAATAAGTATTACCATTACTGGAATATCTTACAATAAGAGGCCATGCGTTACCACCTGTAACATTACAGCTTAACACTTCTTCAATTGCTCCGGTGCTTGCGTTTAGCTTAAGGGCTTTTACAACAACATTGCTATTTGAAGTTTCTTCTACAGAAATCCAAGTATTAGAAGTGCTCGTTGGAACTACTGGATCTAAAAGTGAAGATGTTTCATAAAGAAAATCTCCAACCGCTAACGTAGATAAAGTTGTAGACCCACCTGTGCCTGTATCATAATAATAAACAGAAGTAATTGGTCTATCTAATCCACATACAGAGGTATCTGAGTTAGACCATGGCCCAAATCTAACAGCCCTCCATGGAACTTCTGTAACAGTAAAAGTATATGTTATATCATTGCTTGAACTAAAAGATCCGTATTCATCAGTAGCTCTTAAAACTATAGCAATACTTCCGGCAGCATTACCAGTAACCGATAAAGTGCCATTAGAAAATGTAGCAGAACTTATAGGTCCTGTTTGTGATAGAATCGAAATAGTTACAGCATGTCCTTCGCCATCAGTAGCTGTAATTGCAGGAGATTGCCAACCACTTCCTTGTTGAATCTCTATTGCGAGGGGTGGCGGCGTTATATTAAAATAAGGAGATGTATTACCAGGCTCCGTTAATTGATATTGGATTTGACCGACTGCACTTAAACCATCGCTATCTGTGGCTTTAAAATAAAAAGTATCCGTTACCGTTGTGTCTCCCGGTGTAAGTACGGTACTTGAAGTATATACATAGTTTTCGCCATTAGTCTGGCTCACCTGCCCATGATTTAAACTTGTGTTTAATTGAGCTAATGTCTGTGTTGTGTTACCGTTTTGGGCCGTTACCCAATCAAAAGTAAGAGTAGTAGTATCTTCATCTCCTGCTGATCTACTAAAAAACTTTTGAATACCACTAGTACCTGCAGCAAAAGTGTCACCTTGTGCTTGTACAGTAGGCGCTTGATTTGCCGGTGCATTAACGGTTATAGTCTGAGTAGCTGTATTGCTATTATTAGAATTAACATCTACTGCTTTCCATGTAAATGACGCATTACCTTGGAATGTAGTTCCAGGTTTATATTTTGCTTGATAGCTAGATAATGTCTTTGGTAAATCACCGTTAACTAAAGGAGTATTCGGTAAACTCTGGTCAAACAATTCACCGTTTGCAGGCAATGATAAAATTACCCAAGTCATAGAGTCGTTTTCCGGATCATTTACATTCGCGGATAAATCAATATCTACGTTATCATTTCCAGTTCCGTTTTGAGTTACTGTTGATGTACCATTAGTAGCAACCGGAGGTTGGTTGATACTAGTATCAATAATACCTATAGTCTCTACGCCACCTGCAGTATTACCATTATTATCTGTAGCTCCTAATGTAACTATAAAAGTCTCTACGCCCTCAGATACTGTTATGTCATTTGAAAGTGTAAAACTAAGTGTAATAGTATCTGTACTTGTAAAGTCTAAAGTCTCGGTCACGTTTCCAGTACCTATTGGCCATACTGTAAAATCTGCTTCTGTAGCAGTTCCACTAAAAGTAGCTAGTAATTCATTACCTTGTACCCCACCGCTATCGATTGTAATATTAATTACATCTCCCTCATTGAAATTCATCGGGCTAGGAATAGAGCCATTACTATCCTTTACCGTAATCGTATATGTTGGAATTGGGGCTGCTGTTGTAGTAGTTGTAGTACTTGAAGTCGTAGTAGTTGTCGTAAGTGTACTAACTAGACCCGCGGCATCTATTCGAACCGCAGCAATAGTAGCATCTGCTTTTTCAAATGCAAAAAAGTCAGTTGTGTTCCCTACAAATGGAGTACTTAAAGCACCTCCAGCTGCGTCAGGGTTTTGATCATTGTCTTCGTAAACTGTCTCGCCATTTGCAATGTCGACTCCAGCCGCATCAGCCCAAACCGTAAGAGTACTACCGGTACCCCAGTTCGCTATTGCGGTTGCAGCGGTTGTAAAACCTGTTGTAGTATTAAGTGTAAAACTTATATTTGCCATTCAGTTAAATCTTATTTATAGAGGTATTTCAGTCCTCTATTATATATCAAGATTATTATCTAACTAAATGAAGGACTATGACTGGATTATATTCCTACCGTTTGATTGAGTGTACCAAGATTGAAGTGGACTTGTTGAAACGTCTCTTGTCAATTTAGCAGCTTTAATAGAGTTTAAGTTTTTACCTTTAGGACTATATTTAGCGAATACTTCTAAATCAAAAGAGAATTGTTCACCGTATTTATCAAAAATATCAAAGCCAACTTTTTTAGTATAAGTCAAGTTATTGTAAGCTAATCTAGCAAATCCTCCAATTCTACCAGTATCTAGAGATTCGTTATTTCCAAAATAATCTGTCATTCTATATTGGAATACGATGTCTACTGAAACTGCATTAGATTCATTATCTTTTTTAGGGTTTATTTCTTTTTTACTTCTTTTGGTATCACCTCCTACTTTTAACGTCTCGACGTTAATCGGAGACATATATAAGAATGAACCGCAAGATCTACCACCTAACAAATACTGGTCATTTTCTTCGTATGACATTTTAATCGGCCTGTCTAGGTCTGCGCCCGGAGTTACAGCACTTAAACCTCTACCATTATGATAAGCAGTTTGTTGTTTGTTCTGTTCTCTATTTAGATTAGCATTATACCCAAAGAAACTAAATAATGTAGCACCTGTAGCAAGTACAGAAGTTTTAGGCATTGAGAAAATCATACTCGTTCTAACAGTATCTATATTGTAACTTCCACCGGTTCCATCTTCCCATATATTTGATAATAATGGATGATCTTTATGTAAATATAAACCTCTGTTATATTGGTAAAGCCCAATATTACCGATACTAGTTACGTTAACTTTAGAATTAGACCAACTACCTGTAAAATCAGTAAATGTACCGTTCCATATAAAATCGTCTGATCCTGCATTAGAAGCATTTAATGGCAAGGCACTACTGTAACTTAATCCATATTCATAATCACCTATATCGAAAGGCTGCGTTAGAGTTTCTACAGGTTCTATTATGTAATGTGGGTTTTGATTAGCAACGTCCATATATCTGCTATAAACAAATTGACCTCTTCTCTGTGCTGATTGATATGGAGCATCTCCAGTCTCATCATAAGATTCAGTATCAACATTTTGAAACTGAACCGGAGCTAAGTCATATTTGCCTTCAGTAAGATAATAACTATCGTTTTCAACCTTTTTATCAAAACTGTCTGCATTGCTATCATTCAGTGCTAAACCAAATTTATTACTACTCTCTGTTGAATTTCCTGCAGAAGATCTATATGCTGGTTTATTTCGATCACCAACCAGTCTAGAAACTAATTCTAGCTTAGTAGCTTTACTATTTTCTAATTGTAGCTTAAATGTTTTATTAACAATATGTCCCTTTCTAATTGTAAGATCTGCAACCTCATCAACATAGTAACCTGCAAACATTTGAATGGTCTGATCTTTAGAAACATTTGTTACAGTACCGTCTTCGGCAACAAGCTTAACAACAAGTTCTCCAACTTCAGCTTCAACACTACCTTTAAGGCTAGCGATCTGAGCTTCTAAGTCTGCAATCTTATCATAAACCGATATTGGCTTTTGTTCCGGAGATAAAAATCCTGATGCAATATTAGTTGCAATGTGAGCATAATAGCTTTCGTTAGCTGTAAAAGAATCTCCAACATGAGTGTAAATGCCTTGGGCATTTAATTCCTCGGTCATTCTTACTCTAGCTAATTCTGCTAAGTTTTGTGTTATTTGATCTGAAATATCAGTAGTATCAAGTTCTGCTTCTGGAAATGCAACAGTCATTGACTCTGACCAATCAGACATGATTGGGTTTTGAGGGAATCCAGCTTCTGAAACAGATTTTATTCTAATTTCAACAACCTCACCCTGGCTAATTGGAATATCTAATTGATTAAAGTTAATCTCTTGGCCATCTTCAACTCTAGAGTCTTGCCATGTAAACTTAGTAGATACAGTTCCATCTGGGCTAATCGTCTTAGCTCTTGGTCTTACTTTAGTTTTCTTTTCGTTCCAATTTGAGAATACCGCAGTCTTTTCTCTACCTTCTTCTTTAAATTTAAGTTGAGCAGCTTCGCCTGATTTACCAGACGTTGATAGGTATCTATAAGCAACAATAAATTGTATAACTTGTTGATCTGCCGTATCAGCAACTTTCTTAGGTTTTGGAGTTGCCCAAAAACCTCTAATTCTATACTTAGGTGAAATATTCTTGACATTAGTATCTGAAGAAATGCTTTGAATTTGATTTACAACTGAAGTAAATAGTTTAGCCTCTGAAGATCTCTCTTCAATTAAAGAGCGTAACTCTGATTTATCTTTATCTTTTTGTACTTCAGATTCGTACTTCTTAGTAGCAATCTCTTCACGCTTTTTAGAGACAGTAGTGTCTAATTTCTTAACGGCTTCATCAACTGTTATTTTATCAGCAGCTAATTTTTTAATTTTATCTTTAGCATCATTCGAAGTTAAGTGAGTATTAACCTGGACTACTTTAAAGTTTTCGCCATCTAATACTGGAGCATCCGGAGTAACACCAACTGCTGCTGGTGGAATTGAATCTGTTTTAAGAGCATCAATCATTCTACTGAAATCAGCCACATTTTCTTTATAGTACTCTGCTAAGTTTATTTCTACGCCATCCTCTTGTGTAAGTAATAATTCATTTGTAAAGTAACCAACACCAGGTGACCAGTTTTCTGCTAATAATTTTGAATCAGCATCAATAGCCTTCATAAACATTAGCACTCTTTCATTAAATCCACATGGAATTTCAATAGAAAGATTGTTATCTTCATTCTTATAGATACCTAGCCCGTTTGGACCAATCTTAATAGCTTCATATCCTTCAACTAATCTAAGCTCCACCTGTCTAGTAGAAGAGTCTAGTTTGTCAATTACATATCTTGTGTTTTTAGAACCGCCAGCGACCATTAATTGATCACCAACTCGAAGCAACTCAGTCTGATCTAGGTCTTTGCTCTTATCAGAATATGTTAATTTATCTAAAGTGTATAATTTAATAGCCTGTTTTACAGCAACACCATTTTCCAATACCTCTACCTGAGAATTAGAAATTGATAGGACATCAAACTTTCCAGTATATTGTCCAGTTCTGTAAGGCATGTCTCTTAATTCTTCATCTACGATATACTTAACATTATTATTAACAACATCTCTAATAGCTGTTAAATAAGATATGTTCTCTTGGTTCCTATAATTTTCATTAAAGAAATTTACCGCGTTTTGATCTGTAGAATCAAAGATAATTCTTTTTACTAGTACTCTTTCAGTATCATTTGGAATTTGACCACTAACATCAAACGTAGTTTTAAGCATTGGATTTAAGAAATCCTCTGCAAAATAGTTTGGAGCAGTTGTAAAGTTAATAGGTCTATTGACAGTTGTTAAATCATTTGCAGGGCTTTTAAGAGCCGAAGTAATGATATTTTGAAAAGTTCCATCTGGTAGTTTAATCTTAGTACTACCTTTACCTAAACCTGTTAAAGCTTTTAAATTAGTATCTAATCTCTGTAACTCTTTTTGCATATAGCCAAATCCAGGAATAGTCACTATTTTAGTTCCTTCATCAGTAAGTATTTCCAATGGAATACTTTTCTGCTCAGTTGTTACTGCTTCATTAATTCTTTCAAAAGTTTTTAACGAGTTAGTATTAAGCTCTAAGAGCTTCTTTAATGAGTTGGAAATAGAGTTGTTTGTGTTCATATTATCTTAAAATATCTGCTTCAAATACGTAATTGGATGAGTCCATACAAACTATTTCGATATATGGAGTTGTTGTAATTAACTGTGATGGGTCAATGTTTGCAACTGCCTGATCGTATCCAGTAGATGTGCTTGTCCAAATTTTTATATTGTTTCCGTTAATGGTTATGTTATCTAATGCGACTCTAAAGATTTGTCCGTTTGACCAACCGTTAGTAGAATCATCAATGTATATATTCAGGTCCCCATTGAATGCATTAGGGCTTAACACGTTCTTTAAACTTAATCTATTAGAGAAAGGAACTAGTTTAGACCAGACTCCGTATTGGTTTGCTAAATTAGGATCAAATAAATTTGTTGAAGATATTTGGCTTACAGTTGTTTTAGACGCTAAGTCCCAAACAAATGAGTCTGCAATCACATATCCGTTAACATTATTATTTACTTTGATCTTACCAGCGATTGATTTATCAATAGTAGTTCCCTTTCCTGCAAAAATTACATCTGTATTATATTGTAATTCCACCGGAATAGTTCCATCAATTAATGAGTTAATCTTAGTATGTGCGTTATTAACAAGATCCAGCAAAGCTGTCGCATCTTGTAACTGTAATGATGATGCAGTAAAATCATCTTCTACTGCTTTTATTCTTTTTTCAAGTGCTGCCGCTTTGGCAGTACCTAAAATAATATTTTCTAAAGTATCTAACCTATCAGTAACTTTACCATATCTGTTATTAGTTTGCAATAATAGATCTGTTGCGTTTTCTAACGCAGTAGTAGTGTCCATGAAAAGGTCCATAGAGAAAGTAGTAAAATCATTTACACTTGTCTCAACTCCTACATTATCTAAAGATGAATTAAATTTAAGATTTAACTTTAATGAATAAGCATTACCATTTAAACCAGTAACTTCATTAGGCTTAAACTTAATTTGTTCATGTATTTTTGTACCAGGTCCAGCAGTATCTTGAATATCATCTAAGATTAAGATACCATATAGGTTAGTAGATCTGTTTGCAGGAACTGACTGACTATATAAATCATAGTAAACTAAAATCGCATTAAACTTAAATTGTGAGCCAGTCTTTGCAAAGTCTAATAAAGACTTTACGTCAGGGTTGTTTTGTATCCCAGCATAAGAAGATGTATTAAAATCAATAACCACTGAATCTGTTGCATTTGTAGCTATATCATAATAAGCACCTTGGCTTACAGACCAGTTATCTACAACTGGTGACATGTTTAAATTTGGATCCGGGTGTGTTTGACCTTCTCTTCCCTCAATATTAGTTGCTTCGCTATCTGTTGGGAATAACTTGGTAGCTGTTGTATTATAGTCTTGTGGCTTAAATAAAACCAGTGGAGTATTTCCAACAGATGTTGGTACATTAATATAGACTTCATGATATGTATTACCTTGGTAAGCCACATCGTTCTCTGCATCTATAGTACCTAAATATTTTACGACTCTATCATAATTAGCGCCACCTAAAATTGCATTATCATTTTCAGCATAAGCACCAGTACTAGATTCGTTAGAATCTGTAGGTCTAAAGCCAATTGCTCCCATTGCAGATAACCACTTAAAGAAAATCTTTTCAGAATCAGATGCTAAAATAATTGGATCGTAGTCATCATCCTTTAAAAGAATCTCTTCCATGTTTAAAGCATAATTCTGAAAGGTCTGCGCAAAATCAACATTAGGCGGACCTGCTTCATACGGAGCACCAGAAGCTTGCTTTAAATTCAGTTCAAAGTCTATGGTATTAGAGCCGGTTACAGAATCTGTAAAATCTGGTAAATCTAATAAAGCATATTTGCTAAATTCGAAGTTCAGATCAGAACTGTTAAACGCTCTAGTCATATCTCTTGCTGAAGATGCAAAAGCATACATTGTCCCGCCTTGCGGCTGTGGTATTCTAACTAAAGGAGTTGCCATCTATTAGGTTTCGGTTATTATTTAATCGTTTATGCTATAGTACAAGCGTATGAGCCTATAATATACCATTTGTTTTCAAAACATCTTACTGTTAACGTTGAATTAGTGTCATTTAATGCAATTGAAGTTGCACCAAGAGTTGCACCAGTTCCAGCTGTTATCGCTGAAGATGCACCACCTACATTAATTAAAGTTACTTCTGTTCCATCAACTGCAGTTGGAATTGTAAATCCTGCATTAATAAAGTAAGAACCTTTTGTAATCTCAGTTGGAGCTAAGTTAGCTGCAGGAGCTGACGCAGTTCCAACAACACCAGACTTAGCAATTCTTCCGGAGAAGGATGCGTTTCCAGACATCGTTACCGGAGTACTTACTGTCATTCCTGATGCGTTTACTACTAAAAGATTCGTACCATCATTAACTGTTAAAGAACTTGTAGTTGCGCTAGTTAAACCCGATAATACCGAAGTAGTAGGATTTAAAAGTGCAGTTACAGAAGCTAACTCATCGTTTAATAACTCAAAGTTCGCGTTAATTGTTGGTCTTGAAGACGATACCGAATCGGTACCTAAAATTTCTGTAATGTTTGCCATTTTAGTTTATTTTACTTTTATCATATTACGTCTTATGACGTTTTTGTTGTTATATGTATCTTCCACATCAAGTAGAATAGAGTAGTCTCCAGGTTCCTTGAAAATATACGTAAGCCACATATTATTATAGTATATATCAGTGATTTCTGGGTTACTTAAATTTGTAATAGTCCATTTTGGATTTTTAGCTCCAGGAAACTTAGAAATATCAGTTGATATAGTTACATGAGTAGATCGATCTACTGTCGCATGGTGTTTAAACACTCTCGTGTCGTCCCATGTAGGATTGTAATGTTTTGTATGTACTTCACCGCTAATTTGAGCATTCGAGCTATTATTAGCTTTTATTATCGTGACCGCTTGAAAGTCGTATGTTTTAGAATACTCTTGACCAGTACATAATATATACCAGAATTTATCATTGATATCTTGAGCGTTATCATTATCGTTTAAATCTTCAAAAACACCATTATAGTTAAATTTAGAAATAATAGGGTCTGTACTAGCTTCAAGTTCTGCAATAATAGAGTTCCAACCTGCGAAATCAGCAGCGTTTATCGGAGTCGGTGTTGTAATAGTATGATCTCCGAATGTAACAGTATTTTTAACAGGATGTTTATGCACAATTCTTAAAACATCTCCTTGTTCAATCCAGTCAATTTTAAAACTAGCAGCTAAATCCGGTCCAACTCTCATTGCTTCCCACCAAAGGTGATCAGTATCTTTCCATCTAAAAGTAGACTCATCCCACTGATATGGCCCTGTAGTTTCCGAATATCCTGTTTCAGAGTAAATATCTTTATACCTCGATACTGTTGAAAATCTTATACCGCTATCTTCACTGTGTACATAGTTAGCCCTGTCTAGGGTTAAATACATAGTTGCTATATTATCATCCACTATCGTTTGGTTGTCCTGTGCGAAGTCCCAGTAGCCACCAGATCCGTTCCAGTTTAATGATTTAGAATTCCATGTTTGAGACATGGAATTAATATCAGTATCTAACCATTTGTAAATGCCGTATAATTCTAAATCTTTTAATTTAACCTCAAATAAATCTTTTGTTTTATAGAAAGACATGTGGCCGAATAGGTCGTATGTTCTCATTTCTACAGTATATGAACCTGCAAATGGCAGGCTAAGAGGTAATTGTTTGTAATCGTCAATTGCTCCTCTATATTCTTGATGAAATCCATTAGGGCCATCAATTAACCATTCAATTTCATAAACCCATTTCTTCCACCAGTTATCCCAAGTTACTTTTAAGTTTGCATTTGCATCTACTGCATCGTTCCAAACAAAATTAGCCTCATCCCATACATCATCAAAAGAGGGTACTCCGTCTAAAATAACTGGACACCCAATTGGAATATCTTTGTTATATGAATGTAGATCTCTATCATGGTATGTCTCGTAAAACGTTCTATACGCTGTTTTTAATTCAGTTCTTTGAGCTTCAGTTAACGTACCTTCATCTCCTATTGTTAAATTTAAAAAGGTATCATAATTATTAGCTGGAATATTATGAGATAGGCTTGGTGATAAAACATTAGATATATCTTCGATAAAAAGATCTCTATCATTAGGGAATACTTGATATTTAACTTTGTGTCCTTCTGTAAAATAACCGATTGAATTTTTTACATTCCACATGTTTAAATTTCTATTCGTAAAGTAATCACCTTCACCTGTAATATCTACAATCTTAGCCTCAAGTGGCAAATAATCTTTTTGTAGTCTATTCTTTAAACCATATAGTTTAATAATAACTTCATCAGGAGTATAATCAAATACTTCATCTACCTTTGGAATATCCCACTGATCAAATTGACCGTTAGTTTCGTTTAATCTATAAACTAATGAAAACCTGCTAGTTTTCTTTTTAGTACTAGATGGAACTTTAAACTTTAATCTCTTTCTAATCATTTCACCCCTAACAGATGAGTTAGGTACTGGGATTGCATGTAGTTTACCAAAATTACTCTCTGATTTATCTACATTAATCCAATATTCTTTAAGCGTAATTTTATCATAACCGAAGAAATCAATAGCATTTAAGATTGCTTTATATGTACCAACAAAGGGTTTAATGTTATGCAGCTCTAGCAATAACTCCTTTCTCTTTTGGTTCATTAATACTTGATCCGGAGCATTTTCAGTAATATCGTGTGATTTAAACAATAGAAAATCCGAATCTTGTAAAGTATTACCTAAATTAGATAATAACACCTTAAGCCTTTCGTCTTCTCCCTCAACCTCACCATAAACATCTATCCTAGCAACAATATCGGATCCTGCTTTAATCTCAAGTATTCTTCTATGGATACCTTCTTTAGTAGAGTTAAGAGCTATATTAATTTGAATAGCAACATTTGTATTAGCAGCTATCGTTTTTAAGTTATTAGCATCTTGACTTACAATGTTTGAAAATTCATCTAGATCTTTACTTTGAGTTTTTAATTCTTTTATGAAAGGTTTATTATCTTTCATATCATAGCCATACATGATGATATCCTCAGATTGAAATACTCGAGTTGGTTCCCATTTAAAATCAAATGAAAGCGTACCATTATCCGGAGCAATAGGAGTATTAATAACACCGTCACCATTAGCGTCCACTGCATCCTCTAAGATAAACAGGTTGACAGTTTCATACAATTGTGTAGATACAATAGGCATATAAATCTTACCTTCCCAGATGCCATCTACTTGCGTGAACTGTAGCTCGCTTGTTAAACCGTTAAAAAATCTTAAATTATTCCACATATTATCTAATATACTTGTCGTCTTTTTTAACTGTATAGTTCTTATATCCTCTTAGAAATCTATTACCTTTAAGTATGTTTAAAAGAGCATCATCTAAAAATGAAATAAAAGCTTCTAATGTTTTATTTCTTTGTATATGTTTAGAAAGCATCCTCTTTAATAAACCAGAACTTTGGTAATCGTTACCAACATTTAACTTACTATCCTTTCTTGATTTAGCAAAATCATAAAGACTCTTTCTTTTATATGAAAATAAATCGTTATATAATGACATTATTTCAAGGCCTTTCTATTTCCAGCCTGTACCCTAGTATAAATAGTTCTAGGTACTGGCGTTGGGTCAAAGTTAACAGACAACGCTGCTTCTGCATTAAGTAAAGCTTGGTCGACAATCTCATCACCATCACGATCTAACCATCCGCCCCTAAAGACTGCAACTTCTTCTTTTTCCATAATTATATCACCCCACTCGTCTAGGCCTGCAACTGTATATGGTATTACTGTAGTAGGTTCGACATCAACAGTCCTAACCTCTTCTACTTTTTTGAAAAAGATATATTTTTGTTTACCGTTACCTATATCCTCTAAGACCACTGGCTCTTGTGGTTGTACTGTTGTTGTAACAGATTCATAATAACCCTGTCTTCTAGCTGTTTCTTCAGTTTCTGAAATAAATCTAACATTTACAGAATCAATACCTTCTACCTCTTCTAAGATATAAACAATATCAGACTTAGGAAGTTTATCTCTTCTTGTTACATTTAACATATAATCACTTACCTTCGCTCTAACATCAGTAAAAATCTCCTCTCTGGTAAAGCCTTCGAAATATCTAATGTTAACATCCATGCTATATTTTCTAACTTTAGGCTGAACAAATACAACCTCAGTTGTAACCATTTGTTGCCCGCTGTCTTGGATAACTTTACCCATTTTATCATATTCGTTTTGATCAAAAAACATTTCATTCTCCGGAATAGAAAAATAATCTTGTCCTGACGCTAATTTTCTTTTTACATCTGGTACAGCAAAAATATAGATAACATTATCATCATCTAAGTATTCATCCGATGTCGTGTTGTAAGCGTCTATATATGAAAATAAACCATATCTTGATAAGAAATACTCGTAATTATCCGGGGTCGCTAAAACAAACGATTTAGATGCTAACGGAGTCATGATCTTTGTAAAATCAGTAGACTCTCTATCTGCTCCCATCTTAGGAGAAGATGTCATTGTAATATCTAAGAATGCATTTAAGTCATGTTCGGTGCCTAAAGAATCAGTTCCTTCAGCTTGCCACTTAAAAGTAATATCTCTACCATCATCCATATTACCCATAAAACCATCGTGGTTTATATATTCTACTTCAATAAGAGATCCTAGTGGTGGTATTGCACCAAATGCATCATTACCAAAATAAACATCAATACCGCCAGAGATACCTGTTTTTAATAAATAACCCTTTTCTTTATTTAATAAGTCATATAGTGAGTTATGCTTAGTCCATTTTTCACCGTTTACAGAAACATTAACTTTTGCATGATCTGATAATTTCTTTGTTTGTACATTAAAAGACTGTAGCTTCTCTCCAGTTCCGGTCAGTGTTTGTCTTTCATATTCACCTTGGATAATTGCAGCCCTGAGCTTAGTAATATTAGATTTTTCTAATCTAAATCTATCTTTAGATGTTTCTAAAGTATACATCAATCCATTTTCTTCACATTTTAATAATGCTCTAGCATCAATATTTAATCCAGTTCCTGCTACTTTAGATAAATCAGCACCTGGCTTCCATCTAAATTCTATCTCGCCCGTAGCTGCAAAGCCTCTTGTAGCGTCATGCCCAGTTAATCTTGACATACCATATATAGATTCTGCATGTTGAGCAGTATATATGTTTTGTTCGACAATAGCATCTTCAATATAGAACATGATTAGCTCGTATAACTCCCCGAATACAGAAATTATTTGAGCAAAAGGAGAAGCCTCTGTAAATAGAGTATTAGCCCTTTTGTAAACTCTGCTAATCCAAGTCCTTGTGTCAGTCTTGATTTGCCCGGCGTTGTTCCTAACCGTCTGTAAAAATTTTAATTCAGCCATTTATTATTTATCTCTTTTATCTTAGGTTTATTTGTACTAGATATTTACTATCAATTGTAATATCAATATAGGCAATATCCCTCACAGTACCTTTGAAGAATTTTACATCAGCAGCTACCTTGTATTTAGTAGCCAGTGGGCAATAAGCATTTATCTGATTTGTAATCATTTGCTTGATATTAAATTCATTTTGTCCTAATGAATATACCAAGTCCTCTAAATTACAACCTAAATCAGGAGAACCCAAGACTTCAGTTTTTCTAGTAAATAAAATAGTTTCGATCTGAGTAATCAATTGCTCAATCTCACCATTATTTTGCAACTGCGTCGAGTTGTAATTTGGGTCACCTATGTATTTTATATAAAATTCCATTTATATATGTATTCGGCTTATTATGAATGGAACATCCAGTCCACGCCTTCATCGCCTTTAATTTCCTCTATTATCGACTCTAACTCGGTGTCTCCCATGTCTTTAATAGCATCGTAATCAAACTCTACATTACCAGGTAAAGCAAACTTAAAGATACCTAGCTTGGCACCTAACGCTGATTTTACCTTGGCGCTTACATATCTAAAGAAAATCTCATCCGAGTACAAAGCGCAATCAGATATAGTTTCATATACATGTAAGATCATATCTCCCTTTGGAGTATCTCCTAAAATCTTCAACTCACCATTTAATCTAGTGTATTGAAAGCTAATAGGGTTTTCTAAAATCTGTCTTGACAAATCTGCCATCGAGGCATTCAAGACATAATATTGTAATTCTTCAGCGGTTTCTGCAGAAGAAGAGCTAGTAGCTCCCCCGAATAACATCTTTTCTAAAGCAAAATCTCCACCACTTTGAAATCTTAAATCCATTCCTTGTCCAACTCCATTAAAGCCAGATGCTAAATCAAATACTCCAAATACAGAATATACAGCACCACCATCTTCGCCATTAATACCACCTGCTTTAGGTAGGTTTAAACATCTATTGTTTTTAAAATATTCAGATTTAAAAACATTTTGAGGTACATGGTAATAGTTTTCTTTTACAGAATCTTCATACTGCTTATAGAACCACTTCTTAGCTCTTTTAATAATATTAACAATTTCTCTTTGCGGTAAATTAACCGGAACCATACATGCACCTGTTAAGTCATCACCTATTTCTGTTAAGAAATCATTTAAACAAGTAGTACCAAAGTCTCTTGGTGTACTTAAATCGTTAAGATTGCCACTTCTAATTTCGCTCATTTTACGCTTTAATTTTTTTACTTACAATGACTTCCGTATCATCTCCAAATCTAGCATGAGGTCCGACCCCACCCTCTCTGAAAATACCACCTTCCATCTTACCTTTAAAAATACCATCTCTACCAAAGACATAGCAATTCTTTAAAGTACAACTCCCATGGACAAAACTAGACTCAACTTTAGAGTCTATAATCTCTGTACCTTGGTATAAATTTGATCTTAATATATTACCACCTGAAACCTTACTTCCATAAAGTTCACAAAATTCAATATTACCAGACAGCTCGCAATTAACAAATTCAAATTCACTTAACAAATATGCAGTCTTAAACTTACCATCCTTAATTTGAACCATTCCAAAATCAGAGTCATAATTAATTACTCCCTCTGACATGCCTCCATTTGATAGAAGTTCTAAGACTTTTTTCTTAAATCTATTCCAATGCACGCCAATAACCTGCGGATCATCTTGCAAATCTACTAGTATATGTATCTCGGGCCAATGTTTATTTACGGCAGAATAGTCTTTTAGCATTTCCATAAGAGGTTGATTCTTATGTAAAATCCTTTTCATTTCAATTTTATTCTGAGGAGTAAACGCTTGATTAAAACAAGAATGCCATATAGACATGATAAACATTTCTGCTAAATGTAGAATATCATCACACCTTTTTTCATAATCTTTACCACCAATATATCTAAATTCTAGGTAATTGCTTTGAGCCTTTTCAAAGTTAATTCCGTAGTATTTAGTATTTGCAAATGTAAAATTATCTGAGCTAATTAGATTTTCATTGTAGTAGAATGCTTCTTGCTTAGGCATAACCCATTTAATAGATTTTGCATAAGTAGAATTCTCTCTATTAGGAAAATACTTATATACCCTAGCTTCGTCAAATTCTAAAATAAACTTTAATATATTCATTTTAGAGATCATCATACTATCTTCTAAAACCCCTTTAGCAAATGACATGTTTAAGTGGATAGATGCTCGGTCAGTTGTATAACCGTTCTCTCTAATCCATCCTAACATTTTAATAATAACTACTCTGGCGTCGCGATACAGCATCGCACCTGTTACTAGCTCCATAAGTCCCTTTCCACCAGACATGTCTGGTTCAAGTTTAAAAACTTCTGTATTAGGTTGGAAATCTGAATGTGCCTTATCCTCTAATCTAATTTTACGATTAAGTAGCTTAGATAAAGAGTCTACTGTAGCCTGAGTTTCTAGATTTGAATAGAATTCAAACTCGATACCGATCTGTCCTCCGTTCAGTACCGAGATTCTACTAGAGTCTTTGTTTAGTTTTTGCATATATAAGAGTATGATATTATCTTTCAATATATATCAAACTCTTCTTACAACTTTATTGGGGCATCTTTAAGAATACCTTCATAGATCCTTCATCTATTCTAGTAATTTGAACAGTTATCTTATCACCAGGGTTAAATACAGACATAGTCTCTTCCCCAATTTCGCTAACATGTAGTAATCCAGTTATACCATTTTCAATTGTAATGAATAAACCATACTCCTTTTTAGACTTAACGGTAGCTTCTACTACGCATGGAATTGAGTACCTTTGATTTATGTTTATCCATGGATTAAATTCTACAGTATCTTTTTGAGTTAACGTAATTTTATTATCACTAATAATATCTTTAACTTTAAAGTTAATAGGATCTCCAGGTTTAATTTCTCTAGCTCTAAACTTAACTAATGTATCTTCGTCTAAATCATTGTTATGAATCATACCAGTTAAACATTTATCAAATTCAACAAATACTCCGTATTTTGCAGTTCCAGTTACATTACCAGTTTTATCTTCTCCAATAGTATCTTTTAAGTTTTGAATTGACTGTGGTATTAATGCTTGTAAATATTTTCTATGTGATACAACAACAGTCCCTCTTTCTGCTGAGAAACTAACCGGTACAACATAAATCTCTTCTCCAACAATAGAACTAAAGTCAGATAATTTATTAATACCTGCTAGTGAACCTGGCATAAAGCAATTAATACCTTGCACTGTAACTACATAACCACCTTTGTCAATCATGTTTTTAACAGTACCTATCCATGCAGTTCTACCTTCTTCGATAGCATCTCTTAGGTCCATGAATGTTTTATGTTTCACACCACCTGTAATTGTTCCACTTAAAAGAGCTTTATCTTCAAGAATTAATACTGCAGTTTTATCACCAACTGATGATGCTTTAACTTCGTCAGACTCTTTACCAAACTTAACATATACTAGCTCTCTATAGCCTATATCTACTGTTATGTAGTTTTGATCTATTCCGTATATAGTACCATCGTGAATTTCACCTGGGTTGACGATCGGCTTAATATCTGTACCAAACTCTTGCATCTTATTATACAATTCTTGTGCATAGTCTTCCCTAGAGAATACTTTGTCACCGTTTTGTGTTTTAATATGTGGGTTTGGTTTTCTATAACGCGTAGGGCAGGTGCCTTCGTATTTGTCCCAGAGGAATTCTCCGGCTTCGTCATAAAATTCTGAGTGATCGTTTCCAAGATCTTCACTAACTTCTGGTGTTTTGTTAATGTTAGCTTCTTCTTGTGGGTTTATAGCTTCTTCTGCTATAGTAATTGTGTTTGAATTGGTTGTAGTCGAATCTTTACCGATTCTTTTTCTTTGTCCTGACATTTATGTTTTATTTAAAAGGTTGTCTTATACTATCTTAGTAACATATTATATATCCACTTCCTTTAAGTGTTTATCCGTTTTATGTTAAATAAATTATTTTGCAAAATAAGTGCCAAAAAGTTTTTTTATGTCAATCTTTTTTCGTATATTAGTACTGTAATTAAAAACAAACAAAAACTATGGCTATACCTAAAATTTACAAACACGGAATCGAAATTACTAAACCATGGTCTACTGAAATGTATGCCTATAATGATGATGTTAGAGAATATATGATTAAAGAGATTAAGATCTGTATTAATTCATTAGAAGATAAAGAGACTGCAAATAAACTTGCAAGAATAATCAACCCTTCTACTTATGGCGAAGGCTTCGATGTTACAGAAATTAAAGCAGATCTATTAAACAATGCTGAAACCTTTGAAAACTACTGGCTAGCAGAAATATGGGACGATCTTATTTCTGAAGATTGGGTTTTACCTAACTTTATCGAAGGCAACGAAGTTCACCACATTATCGGCTTTGAATCTAAAGAAGAGATTTTAGAACTAAGAGCTAAATTTTCAAAACTAAATAAATAAAATATGAGTAAATTTAATGTAAATGAAGTAAAGTGTAATGGAGTCGGCGGCTCAGGCTATCAAGCCGTTCTTAAACACAAAGACCAGATTCAATCTATTTGCCAAGAGGTTCGAGACTTACTCGGCGATAAACTCTGGGATAAAATGATTAAACAAGCATCTGAAGTAGATACTTATACTGATTATCATTCAGGTATTAGATACAACAGCGTAAAAGATAATGCTTATAGATTGGTTACTGGAATTGCTGGACATGTATCTTCTTACCTTGACTCTGATGAACTAATTGAGATGCACGTAGGCGCCGTTCTAAACAATCTAACTATTGACGAAAAGGTTTATATGGTTCTTGATGCTCTTCGTGACTGTGCGTCCGCAGACCATTGGTACACTTTCGAAAAGGACTGGGGTTAAAATACAATAGGTACAAAACCTACCATCGGAACTGGTCCTGCGGGAGTTGGTATACCTCCAAGGTATAATAATTTAAACTCTAATAAATGTAACGCATAAGCTCCTGCTACTGCAGTTGCGGTTGCATTTGATGCTGGTTGTTGAGTTCCAGGTGTTGCAAAAGATTTACCTGTATTCCAGGCTCTTCTTAAATTATTTGCTAAACGATTTGCACTTCCATAATAAATTGGAATATAAATTCCTGTTAGTGGTGCTGGTATTAATGCTGGTGGTGCAGATGGGGTTGGCTTAAATGGTTTAACAATACAAGCATACCAATATGCTATTGTAACTCTTGCCATCATCATATAAGGATCTCCGCTAAATGATTTACCACCAGGAGTAGTTCCACTTGGATCCCATGGATGTCCGACTTCAGTCATTGGTTCTTCACAATTTTCAGCAGCTTTAACTGCACAATATGCTCTATGATACTCAAACTTATATTGAGTTCCGGCTTCTCCTCCAGTAAAATTATCACCATTCCAACCTAATGCTAAGAAGGCATAAGTAGGAGATGACTTACCCATAAATTTAAGATCATCACTTGCTCTAGCAGCTGCTAGTAATTTACCTTCAGGTGGGACTCTTCTCCATTTCTTCTTCCACTCATTAACCTCATACTTCTGTTTTACCCAATCAGTAGTCTTTTCATAATGCAACCCATTTTTCCTAAATTCACATTCTAGGTTATTAGTAATATATGGAACATCGTTATTAGAACCGAAATTACCATCAGTTTCTCTAGTACCTGGATAATATGTAAATGTTGCTACTACATTCGATGTTAAAATCTTAGGTCTTTGGCTATCCTCTTCAAAGTCATAAGCCACTTGTATTTTATATGGATTAATAGGACAAAAATCCGGAGTAATATCTTTACCAGATTCATCCTCTAGCGTAGGGTATTCTATTTCATTTACTGGTCCTCTTTCAATTCTCTTTTTTATTGCAGAACTAACACCTATGTAATATCCATCATCTTCAGCTACAGGATGTGCTGCTAAAAGGGCATCTTTTGCAAGCTTAGATACATTATCAGCTAATTCTGTATATTCATAACCAGCATTATTAATATCGTTTCTACATCTAGTAGATATATTACGGTATGGCCTACCTTGTATACCATTGTAACCACCATAATAAGCAGTGGTATCATAATTAGCTTTACCTAAATGACAAACCCAAACAAAGTAATCCCACCTTTGCTCTCCTGTATTCATCATCTGATAACCCATTAAAATCCTAGTAGCAAAGACAACTTCTAATTCTCTTTGAGTTTCTTCACCTGTCAGGCATGGGAATTGATAAAACTTAAATTTATGTAGATTATAGTTTTGAATATTTTCACCATTCGCAAATGCATTAAATGCTTTAGTGTTTTCAGCTTCAATTTTAGCTAAAGCTTCTGCGTCTGGTTCTTTAACCTCTGGGCAGAAATCGGCATAAGCAGGATGAGACTCTTTACCCATCTCAATCAGATTACCATCCTCATCGTATTGGTCTTGTAGAGGTATATCTCCCTCTCTTAAAAGTCTTTCGAATGCAATACCATACCCTTCTTTTAAAAGTGTCTCAGCACCCCCGTTATTAATATGTAATTCCCCAACGTGAGTTTGTGCCATATTCTTTACAGCGTCTAAATAATGTTGAGCAACTTCTTTACCAAAATCATATCTACCAGAAAGTGGATTAGCATTAAAAGAATTAATATAATCTGCCTGGTTAGATTTTAATACGGCATTAGCGGGATTTCCAACTACAGAATCTTGCACCGGAAGCTCATAAGAAATACCAGCTCCACCTGGTTTAGTAAACTTCTGGCTTTGTAATGTACTTGCTAACGCTGGAATAAATGCTCCCCAATTTGCTGGCATAATTATTTACCTTTTTGTTGATAGTTAATATGAGTGCTAGATAGTTTTGCTACTGTTACTGGAGTAGGAGGCATTGGAGGACCTGATGGTCCGACACCTGTTGGATGTATATGTGCATTATAGTCATCTAATAAAGCTTGTAGCCAATCTTGTAAAGACTGTCCTCTTACTGCAGGTTCAGTTTCATCTGCTCCGCCCTCTCCGGTATTAGATACAAATATATCACCACAATCCATAAAGATTTTAGCATCCGTTGAGATCTTAATAAAACCTTCTTCGTCGATTTGCATTAGAGGTCTCTCTTTAGCTCCAGTACCACGTGCTATAACTAGCCCATCTTCTGGTGAGTGATAAATTCTTACATTACGTTCTGCATCGTATACTAAACTAATTACATTATGTGGTTCTCCTGATGCTTCAAGAATATCTGCTTTAAGTTCTACGTTCTGGTCTACTTGAAACCAGTATTCTGGGTGATATATGTTTCCGTTATCAAATCTTACCGCAACAATATCTCCAACTCTAGGTACATGATGAGAGCCTACAGCATCTCTATTCATTGCAGTTGCCCATGGAATAGCTTCGTTTGGAAGTTTATCAAATTTGCCATATACTTTTACACGAGCCCTACTTTGTAGTAATGGATCTTCAATATCAACTACTTCTCCTAGCCAATGTGCATCTCGTAAATTATCTCTAAAAAGTTCACTATTATTCATGTACGTTATCGTTTAAGTTACCATCCGGAGATGAATCAACACCAGGATCATGTATTCTATAATTTAAGAAACCATCCGGAGATGAATCAACTCCAACTGGATGTATGTTTTCATTTATGCTACTTGGACCAGAATTACTACTACCGCCAAACAAGCCGCCTAGTTGATTCGCGATCGCGTTAATAGACCCTGCTTGTACTGCGTCTAAAAGACTTCCACCGCTAACACCATGTACGTTACCTAATAATAATCTACTCATAATAGCATCTTCAGCTCTATTGACTAGAGTTGATGCTAGGCCTGTAGTCCCACCGTGTACATTACCGATAGTACTATTATTTTGTAGAGTTAAAGAATTCTTAGCGCTATTGATTCTACCTTCAATACCTCCAAGAGCATCTTTAGCAGCATCTCCTATTTTACCTAAAGTAGCATCTTTAAGTGTGTCTTTAAAGTTCTGTCTAGTATTTGGTTTTGTATTTTCTTTATCATCAGCCTGTGGATCAAATGGGCTATAATCTCCATCTTCAGAAGGATCTGTAAATACGCCATCAAATTTATCTTCTTGTACTTTTTCAATATTAGCTCCTAACTTTTGGCTAATTTGCTGAACAGTACCCCATTTAATTCCAATCTTAGGTTTTTTAACTTCAGGGTTCTTACTTAGGTCTGCAAACATAGGAGCAATACTATCAATATCCCATTCGCAATGTGAAAACTGAAGTTGTATAAATGGCTTTGCACTTAGGCTTAGCCCTTCATTTAGCTTAGTTACAGTTCCACCTTTAGCACCTTTACCGTAGAAGTTTAAATCTTTAGCATCAGTATCCTGTTGAAATGCTCTTACTTCAGATACCCAAACTTGCATTCTAAAATGTCTTAAGTTTCGTGGAATTACTTCAACCCATCTTTCAAAATCAAAAGCTGCCCTCTTATATAAATCCATAAGACCTATTGCAGTTAATTCGACATTCTCTTCTAAACACTCAATCTCTAGTTTAGGTTTTTCAGAACCCCACCAAGGTTCTTTCATATCACCATAAGTCATTGCTGCATCTAATCCTGAAAGGTTCTGCCAAAACCATGGCATTTCCTTATTGATCTTCATTAGTACTTTCTTAAAGTTTTCTAATGCATCTGAGAATTTCTTACTATGCTCAGTATTTAATACTTTAGTTAAATAGTCATGTGCTGCTCCAGCAAAAAGAGGAGATTCCTGCCTAGCTTGGTCATCGAATACGAAGAAAAAACTAAGATAGGTCGGGTCCTCGTTCAACTTACGAAGTAACGATCCCTTTCTAAACTCATTAGGTGTTTTAAAATCAGCCATATATTATCTATCTTTCTTTTATTCTAAGTTCTTTATTCTTGTAGGCCATTCTCTTCTAATAAGAGTAACGATTTGTCTTAATTCAGCTTCCGGACCTTCAATTATGTAATCTATATTCTCTATAATATAATGTCCACTTATGAATCTATCCATTACTTGTTGTGCATCATTTGCATCTTCTGCTTTTCCAGCACTAAATGGCTGATCTTTAAATCCAGCTTCTTCTCTTTTGTAATCACCATGTCTTGAAGCCTCAGCTCTTTGGCCATCATAGTGGTACATTATTACTGGAATCTTTGAAAACTTATATATGGATGGATTAAATGAAGATAAAGTCATTTTAACTTTCATCTTCTCAGTCTCCATTTGATTTTGCTTATTGTGTAACTTAGAAAAAGCTGCATTAGGATGGCAGTTGCCTAGCCCATCCTCACCTGCATTTTGTCTACCCATGTATTTATGTTTTACTTGAGTTTCGTAACGATTATCTTTTTCATTGCCCTTTAATGGAGCTTCAATATCCGGTAAGTTTTCAGATACTAGAGCTTCTACTTTAAATTCTTGTAATCTTTCTCCTGGCTCTGAATTATTGTCGTACACCTGAATGTTTCTAGCATACCCAGCTGCAAGACTAATTTGAGATGAGTTATTTATCAACTCAAACTTATCAACATAGCAGCTCAACCCCATTGTGTCTTTATGGTTAGTTAACATTAAAGGTACTTCAATATTATCACCTTTATTATCTCCACCTTCTTCGGCGTCATTATCTTCTACCATACTAGCAGCAAAAGAAGTTAATACTGACATAACCTCATCTAGTTTAGGGTTGGGGGCATTAAATATTTTATTAATATTAACATAGGTCAAATAGTAATATTGATCTATATAGTATTTTGTAAACGCCTCATCTGAAATATAACTATCTTCTACAATATCTTTTATGAAATCAGCAAATGTAATATATGATTGCAATCTAGGTTGGCTATCATCAGTAGTATCTACATTAGTTGATAAACCTAATTCTAAATCTCTCGCGATCAATTCTAAATGATTTAAAGAACTATCAGCATCTAATAATTGACAATCTTCTGCATAAAGTCTAGGAATCTTTGCAATACCTTCCATTGTAATTGTTGGAGGCACGCCTTCAACTTCTGGAGTTGTTTCAATTTCTATAATATCGAAGTCCATGTGAATAGACTTAAATGTTTCTTGATGTTTTGAGTTTAATAATATGGTAAAGAAATCTCCATCTCTAGGATATGATTCTACTTGGAATGCATTCTTTTTATCTAATACAGTTATCGTACATTTAGGAACAATTCCTCCACATTCTAAACTAAAAGATTGAATATCAGCAGGGCCAAATTGATATGAGTTAACCAGAACAAACGGTTTTAAAGTACCTATTGCTTTAGTCTGTTTTGCACCACCGCCATCTTCACCTAAATTATCTAATTCGATCTCAGTAGGTAGTATTGCCGGTTCAACAACCGCTAATAAATGATTATCTAACTCCATAGTTTATAGTTTAATTACAAGGTGCTCCGTCATTAGCAATGTCATTTCCTCCGCCAGTAGATTCAGGAGCTGTACCATCTGTTGATCCGCCACCGGTAGAATCTGCTTCACCTGCTCCAACACCAGCGCCTCTAGAAGAACCTCCTTGGCCTGCGTGGTTAAGTAGGTTATTTTCTAATTGATTTTCAGTAAGACTTTTTCCAGCTCCACCAGAACCACTTCCACTTCCTGATCCAGCTCCTAATGCAGCTTCTAAATCATCAATCTGACCTTCTAGTTGATTTATTCTATCTTTAACTAATTGATTTGATTGTGATGAAAGATCTGATAAGATCGACTGAGTTACTTTATCATTCTGAGCTTGGGCTCCAAGTATAACAGTTCCTCCTTTAGTAAATTTAAAGTTCTTCTTCCCAAGAGCTATTACGTTAGGTGGTAATAATGCATCTTTATTATATTTCTTTTTGAGGGCTTCAATTCTATTCTTATCCTTTTGGCTAAGTTTTTTACCCTGAACAAATTCGTTTTTAATTTTATTGTCTTCTTCTTGTTGAGGTCTTTCTAATTTATAGAACGGTACCATATCGTTAGGAATCTCTAAAATCTCTCCGGGCTGTAAAGAAAATGGATCTGATATACCATTCCATTTTAAAACAATATCGGTTTTAGTATGAGTACCATAATGCTCTAAAGAAATTAAATCAGGTCTTCCTATTTCATCTTCTTTAACAACATGATACGCAATAATAGAAACAGCATCTCTATTTCTAAATAGCATGGTCGGCTGTGCTAGAATTAACTTAGCGCCAGCTAACGTTTTATTTAATAACATTTTTAAATTCATGATTATCCGTGTCCAAAGTTAGATATTTTTTCTGCGAACCCTTTGTTTACATGGGCTCTATCTTTATTTCCATAAGATGATACATCTACTACATCATCAAGACTAACAGATCCTTCAACTTCTGGTTGCAAATACATTCTACCTCTACCAGCATTAAACATACTTTCTATTTCACCCTTATCTCTAGGCCTTGCAGGTTTTAACGTACATGTTAATTTTATTTTACTAGGAAATCCTTCATAACCTAAAGGTCCTTCAAATTCTACATTAGAAGATTGTAAAGCCAAGTTACCAACAACCATCATTGGATTCATCGGATTACCTACAGTCATGTGCCACGCACCTGTTGGATCTCCAGTTAAGAATGCATTAATAACAGTACCTCCTTGAGGCCCGTTCATTAATTTCATTAAACCACCACCGATAATGTTATCCATAATCTTAGAATCACCTAATGCATTAATTCCCTTTCCATTTAATAAACCACTTGCAGCTTTACCAATATCATCAAACGCACCACCCATTGAAGATTTTAATTGACTAGTTACGGAGCTTAAGAAACCAGAATAGTCTCCACTCTTTAATTTATCATAATCACCAAATGGTTTACCCACTGAGCCACTTCCAGTATATCTGACAGCACCACCCCAGAAAGGAGCATTGTTATATGTTAATGCTAATATGTTCGACAGAGTGTCCATGAATGCCACTTTAGGAGAAGTACCGAAGTAGCCTCTTAAATCATAATGGAATGTCAATGTAAACTCACTATCAAAGTTAAGTCCTTGCTCTCTAGCCAATACTTTCTTAATAACGTTTAATGGTCCAAATACTTTATTAGGATATGTTTCTTTCATTGGATCAAAACCAGGACCCTTATCTCTAATTTGTGCAGATTCAGCAGCGGACTTACCACTAAGACCTGCTTCAACAGCACGACCTAATGAAGATGAATCCATCATTGCCCCAAGTTTACCTCTACTTGCTGCATTACCTTGCGCCTCCTGTATTTTAGATTCAACATCTTTCCATGGGAAACCAACGCCAAACTTCATAACCTCTTTCATGTCATTTCCTAAAGAAGGAGACATCCATGTTAAAACTCTAGCTAAGTCAGGTTGTGAAGAATCAAATTCAACACCATCACTACCAATACCCCTTACGTTCATAATATCATCTCCAGTCGGATATGCATATCTTCTTAATGTAATTAAGTATTCGTTTGAGATTTGACCATAATGTTCCGTTTGTACAAAATCACTAAAGTTATATGTAAAACCTACACCACCTTTATTTTGTGCATATTCTACAATTCTTTTTGCAGTTGGATTAAGTATATTACGCTCGTCTCCTGCTAAAACAGATTTGTTATAGTTCTCATAAGCGTTTTTACCACCTGAGACACCAGAGGCAGCACCGTTGTAATTATGCAAAGACCACTTATTATACAATGATCTTACACCATCACCGACGTTAATATCTTTGTCTGGATCCTTTACTTTAAATGTTCTACTACCAAAAGCATTTGTGCCATAGGCAGAAGTATGATCAGCCTCAGCATCTTCTATAAAAGTAGTAGAAGCCGGTGGAGCTGCATCGTTTCCAGCATCTTCAGCCTCATCATCGCCTATTACGCTTGATGCAGGTGTAATTTTAGTACTTCTAGTAGTCTTCTCTCCGGTTTCTAAATCTTCATAAGTATAAAGTCTCTTACCAGTATTAAGGAACACAGTGTCTATTAAAATGTAATCAGCCATTAAAGAGTTGTTCTTATTTTTTATATATATCTGTGCAATATATTACACTAATATGTTAGACCCATTCACCACGATCCATTTCGTCATGGTTTGGTCTATATAACACAGAGTCTACCCAATCATCATCCTTAGGGTATCTATCACCTAAAAACTTTTGAAGTGCTTTAACAAACTCACCTTTTGTGTGAAATTTAAAATTACCAGTATAGGAACTTCTATTTGAGAGGTTAAATAAAGCCTTAATTGTGGACTCTACTTGAAAGTCTTGTATCTTATTAAATAATTTTATTTGTTCAGCTCTGGTCTTAACACAAAATACAGAATCTACACATAACATATATAGATCTTGCTTTTCACCGCCAAATACCCTGTCTTCCAGTTCTTTAACAGTATTGTATTCTTGTCTCTTTAAGTTAATTCTAGTATCTTTGCCTTCGAAGTTCTTAATAAACCTACCACCAAACAGATTTCTTTTTAAGAAATTGATAGTATCATAAAACTTTTTGATTTTTATTTGGTATTGTGGGTTGACGTCATCAAACTTAACGTCGTATATCATAGCCCTAACAGGAATTAAAACATTAGGTGCTTGTGTAGTGGAGATTAAAGCTTGTATGTAATCTCCCTTTGCAAATATTTTATGTTTAATCATGATCGATGAATCTTACGTTATCAAATTTACTTAGAACTCCTTTTTTAGGATAGTCGCAGCGGTTTATGATAATAAGATCCAAATCGAAAGGTTCTTCTAATAAGTCATTTACAAATTCTTTAAATCCTAATACTGAACCAGAGTCTAGGGTCTTAAACATGTAAAGTATTTTGGCTCCATCTTTTTCACTTGTTAATGTCTCATTGATTAACCGTTGTATAAGCTTCCTAATATAAAGAGAAACTATAATATCTGATGGTTCCTTGCTATATGGATCAGATTTAATCAGCCTATTGAATATATCAAAATAAGAGACTGTTAAATCATATTCACCGGACTTTGCTAATCTTTCAAACTCAGTCCTAGTTTTGCACCATACACCTTCTACCTGTAATTTCATTTATCTAATAGTCGAGTAAGCCCTTTTATTTCTTTTTGGAGTTTAGCTACTCTTGTTTTTATCTCAGAATCAGTAGGAACATATTTCCCACCCCATTCTAATTTTATCTCCAGTTTATCACGATCAATATCACTGCCGGTACTCATACCTAGATCTAATATTAAGTCATTAAAAAACTTAGCTTGTTGTTGTCTACCTAAGTAGCCTTCAAAATCATAAACATATCTAGAAGTGAATTCTTCACCACCTCCATTTACATTATCATCAATTAAGAATTTAACAACCCCATTATCAGCAGGTTCGATTTGAATAGTAATCATTTATCTTTTACTTTTTTCTAGAATGAAACGATTCTCTTGCCTCTTTCTGTAGTTTCTTAATAGTCAGCTTATCTTCTTTACGTGTAGATTTATCTTTAATTGCACTAAGTGCCCAAGCCTCTTCTAATTTATTTATCTCACTAGCATTATAG